>Ga0116154_10000030_pt1 | contig 281556 bp, 185 predicted proteins | sample AD_UKC030_MetaG_FD_89898 | JGI IMG/M metagenome (GOLD analysis project Ga0116154, IMG submission 89898) | Active sludge microbial communities of municipal wastewater-treating anaerobic digesters from USA - AD_UKC030_MetaG | ecosystem: Engineered > Bioreactor > Anaerobic > Digestate | place... | reverse complement strand
CGACGGGTGAGAGGTCGAATCCCTGGGGGACGAAGGGCTGGATGGGCAGGTGCCGGATGGCCAGGAAACTGTTCTTACTTCGGTAGCCTGCCACCGTGTGGACGGCGACGAACTCAGATCACTTGATGAGGGATGTAGACTTCAGCGTAGAGTTGGGGCAAGACGTCGATAGCCTCAACCAGGATGAGGTAGTTGAGCGGCGAAGTGTCCGAAACGACAATCACGTGGCTCTGCTTCGCTTCTGGGACTGGAGTTGCTCGTTGAGCTCTTCAAGGGTGATGAGGTCCTCAGTGACACCGTGCCTCTTGAGGAGGCCGTCCGTCTGGTAGCGGGACAAATCCAGAGCCCGCGAAAGCTCCGGCCGCGAAATCCGCTCCTGACGATAGAGCTCAACCAGAGCGGCCTCCTTCGCAGCCTGGTTCAGATTCCCAAGCTGCCGGGCTAGGCTCTCTTCAAGATCCGGCGGAATATCGAAGATGATGGCCATGGCTTCACCTCGGGGACTTATTATATCACAAGGTGGGACTGCCTGGCCATCCCGTTTGTCCGCCTCCAAGGTTAGGCGGGTGCTCGGCTGGAAACCCGAAGTCAGTGTCGCTGGTCTGGTCGAGATGATGGTTGACGCCGACCGCGAACTGGCTCGCCGGGAACGCGTCCTGGCCGACCACGGCATGCTGGGCGGTCATTCCGGGATGCCGCGCTCCCGCTAATCACAAGCTCGTGGATCGGAAGCCTGGTTCTCCCATCTTCGCCTGGCTTTCTCCGCGAACGTCAACGAACGCGGTGTGGATCCAGCCGCCGCGATCTGCTCAAACCCGGCCATGAATCCAGACTTCCGCCGGTGGTCTCGCCGTAACTGCTCCACCAGGGACTGCCACCGCTCCGCCTGCCCGTGCACCTCGTAAAGCCGCCGGGCTTTGCTGAGGTGCTCCAGGGCGTACCCGTAATACTTGCTCTTGGCACTCTTGACGATTCGCATGCCCAGGGCGCGATGGACCTTGGCGGCAGTCAGGGGGAATCCCTTCGCCAAACCCTCGGCGGCCGGCTCATTCACGAAGTGGCTGATGTCTTCCAGTTCTTCGTCGTCAGCGGCATTTACTCGCTCGGCGAGCAGGCCCCACTCTTTCGTGTGGGTGCAGATCTCAAGGAATGCCGAAAGCGGCGCCCGGCGGGTTACCTGCATGGCCTTCTCATGCCAAGTGTGGACATTCTTCTTGGGCACGTACCGCATCAACTCGTCATAGCCGAAATGCGAGGGACGCTGCTCGAAGCTTGACCAGGCCGCGTCAATGGCCTCCTGACGCCTGCCGAGGTGAACCAGCAGATCCTGCCTCAGCTTATCGAGGCCGAAAGCGGGTTCATGACGCCAGCGGTCGTCGTCTTTCAACGCGAGCCCCTTCTCGACCCAGGGTAAGGCGTCGGCAAAGCGCTTCCTGGCCTTCAACATGCCCGCGATGTTCCCACAATCCTTGGGACTCGGGTCGATCCTGTGGCAGAGAGCGAGGTAGGCGCGCAGGTCGCCTCGCGCATGGTAGATCTCCTTGAGCTTCAGCATGAGCCCGTATGCCCGGGTGGAATAGGGCCGCTGGTCGGGTGTTTGGGTGTTCTCCTGCGTGGCAAAAGCTTCCCTCAGGAGATTCTCGAAATGTGACCGGAACAGCCGGTATCCCGTGGCATTGAGTGCCTTGGCAACGGGACCGTGGATGCGGTAGCAGAGGCCGTAATCGTCGTTGTGCATCCAGCTCAGGATGGATCGGACGGTCTCTTCAGGCGGGCAACCGGCTTTCTGGCGGGCCTGGATCCACGAGATGAACAGGTCCTCGAAGAACATGCTCAGGTTGGCACCGGAGTCATCCACCTCCCCGGCCTTGTCGTAGCAGCCAGAGAGGAAGACCTCGTACAAGTCGACCGCACGTTGAGACTGCCCCTGTTTGACGAGGGCGTCGACCTGGTTCTTGGCTAAATCCAGTCCTTCGGCGAAGTGAAACATCTGCCCGTAAGGGATGAACTGCCCGGGAAAGAGGGCGTGTTCGATAGCCGTCATCAGCGGGTCTGGTTTCTTCGCCTTGGCCATGGTCCTGCTCGGCTCAAATCCTACCTGGTTCGGTCCTGAGAGTGTATCCTGGTGATGTTCAAGGGCAAGCGGTTTTGGCGTGCCTGGGTTCTCGGATACGAGTACGACTTCGGCGACGGATGGGAGCACGCGTTGGACGTGGAGGACATCAAGCCGGTGCCGGAAGGTCATGCGGCATGCGTGGCGTGCCTGGCGGGCAAGCGCAGTTGTCCCCCTGAGGACGTAGGCGGCATGGACGGCTTCCGGGAGTTCCTCGCCGCAATCGTCCAGCCCGAGCATCCCCGGCACAAGCGAAACCGCAGATGGGTCGGTCGCAAATTCGATCCGGAGGCCTTCCATCTCAACGCGATCAACCTGGAGCTGGCCAAGTATGCCCGCTGGTCACGGCCGAGACTGGTGAATCAGGGGCTGGTCGTAGGAGAGTTCTGAATTCGGGCAGGCTACCGCAGACTCTCGGCTCGCCGGCTTCAGAATGCTACGCGAGCCATCCGTGGGCGGGATAACGTCCTGCCTTCCCATGCCGATGCGGCCGGTGGCACTGACCGCACCCCTACGGGCGATGCCCAGCCGGACTACCTGCTGCCCTTGGGCAAGGTCATCGGGCAGAAGTACTTCTCCACGCCTGAGGCAGAGTGATGCCACGGCAAACCAAGGAGTCGTCCTTCCTGGAGCGATGGCGCATCACCGATATGGAAATGTGGGGCCAGGATTACATGGACATGGAGGTGAAGGCGTTCATCGAGTTCGAACCGGGCGACATAGGTCATTTCCAGTTCGGCCTCGTTCAGGGATACATGGATTGTCGATTCGGCGAACGTGACGGCAAGAGCACAGCCGTCAGGCACCTGATCAGCAGGCTCATCCGGCAGCAGGAGGCAGACACCGGCGATCCAATCCATGCCCGGGGCGTCGGCGCGATCGGGCGAGCCTGGTTCACGGCGCCGCCTTCATCTTGTGGTGGTCAGGCGCCGCTCGGGTCGACGGCGCGAGCGGCTTGCTGGTGATCAGCCCAATGCCGCGGCCTCGGCTGCCGCAGGCGCAATAGTAGAGGTAGAACGTCTCGTTCTTCGGGTTGTACACCAGCGAAATCTTGTGGGCGTATTGCCTGTCCAGCCCGCTGGGGTTACCTCCTGCTTTGTAGAGGGGCTCAGGATGCGACGTCCAATGCACCAGGTCGCGTGAGCAGGCCGCCATGATATGTGCGCCGCCATGGCCCACGCCGAAGTAGAACATGATCCAGTGGTCGCCATCGCGGAACACCTTGGGATCGGACGCGAACTGGGCGTCGTAGCCATCGTGGCGATTGCGAATCACCGGATTGGCGGGATACCGCATCCAGTGCAGCAGATCGGTGGAGAAGGCCAGGCCGGTCTGCTCGGTACCGCCTTGAGCCGCGTTGTAGAAGTTGAAGAACCGGCCGCGGTGCTCGACCAACCACGGTTGGTAGATACAGTCCTTCTCCCACATCCCGCAGTCAGGATCCTGGACGGTCAGAATCGGCGCGTTCCTGGCCCTTCGCCAGACCAGGCCGTCGTTGCTGCAGGCCGCGCCCTCCTGGCCGGGGCGCAGTTCGTAGCCGCCCTGGCGCGGGTAACAGCCGTAGAGGGTCCAGTACTTGCCGTCACGTTGCTTGAGCAGGCGCGGCGCGTTGATGTCGTAGGATTCATAGAGGAACGCGCCGATGACGCACCCGCCGAAATCGAATTCGTTCGCGGGCCCGAAGCCCATCGCCAGCCGTGGGTGGCTCCACTCGATCAGGTCCGTGCTCTCGGCGACGAAGGAATGGTAGCCCCGGCCATTGAAGGCGATGAAGCTCATGAACCACTTGTCTGGCTGACCGGGTAGTTGATAGACACACGGGACATCAGTGCTGTGGAAGGCCTCGTAACCGGGAATACGCGGCTGGGCCGAAATGACGTGCTCGGGCTGGTAGTACCAGCCGCGATAGGGTCTCGACCACGTGTCCAGGCTCTCCCGATCAATGTCCGGAGTCGCGGCCGGCTCGGCAGCCGCCAGCGCGGCCAGCGGAGTCAGCATCAAGACGGACGGAAGCACAGTAGCGTTCATCCACGGTCGCCTGCTCATTTCACTTCATCCTCTGCCAGATTCCCGGGTTGGCCATGCGTCAGTCGATCGGCAGGAGTGAGGCGATCGGGAGCCAGGGCTACTCCGGTTGCGCCCCGATATGTGCGGCCTGGCCCGGGCTGCTCTGCTCCTTCTGGGAATCCTGCCGCTCCTCGAGGTTGTGGGCGGTGCCCAGGCAGGGGGAATCCTCCCTGAGCCGGAAGTCCTGCCGGGCCACATCTTTGAGCCGCGGATCGGCAGCCATCGAGTGCGGCTCCAGCTGCAGCCTGGCCTGGTACTCCGCGAAATCCGCTATCCGGTACTTCTGCCCGGCCACAGCCATCATCACCCCTTTCGGCTGGTACCAGCAGTTGTAGTCCATATCCAGGGCCTTCACCGCAGCCTCCGGCCAGCCTGGCGCGTAGAAGGCGTTACCCTCGGCGAGAAAGAAGATGTTGTTTCGGATCCGAATGCGCTCGGCGGGGGCCGGACTCGAGTAGAAGCACAAATGGCGGCCGCTGGGGTCCGGACGCTGGGCATGACCCCAGCCGGCGCCGGCGTTGACGCACGTGTTGTGCTCGAAAACGATGTCCTTCGTACGCGACGAGTCTGGCCGGTTCCAGTACTCGAAGGAGTACTCGCAGTTCCAGATCAGGTTGTGGCGGTAAGTGATATTGGCCTGGACAGCATTCGCTCCGTCGTTCTGGTTGGTCAGGGCGGCATCGTAGACTTCCCAGAGCCGGCATCGCTCGACCAGGTGATCGTGGGCGCCCGCCCAGAACTCGATGCCGTTGCCGAAGCGGACCTTTCGCCCGTCGCCGTGCTGGTCAGCCCCGCCAATGAAAGAGAAGTCGCAGTCGCGCACGACGATGTGGTGAGTCGAGGCACCGCCGATGCCGTGGGCGCCGCCGTATTTCAAGGCCAGGTTCTCATACACCACCCAGCTGACGTTCGATTGGTCAATGATGTGCGGGCGCAATGCACACTCGATGGTGCGATACTGTGAGGCCGGCGGGGCCGCCGAGTACATCTTGACGCGGCACTGCTCCCGGTCGTACCAGTAGTCGCCCTGGGCCTTCAAATCAGCCTCTTGCCAGACCTTCCTGCCACACGAACCCCCCCCGTCGAAGATGATGTTGCCCACGTCGCTCCGCAGGGCGCCCGTCCCGTCAACCTCAACAAAACTGAATCGGTCGAGCAAGAGCGTGGCGCCTGCGGGAAGAACCCCGCCCAGGAAGAACGTCAACCGTCCGTCGGTCGCGTTCTGCGAGGCCACGTAGTAGTGGCGAACGGCGAGCCAGGAATCGCCGATTTGAGCGGTCCCGCGGTCGCGGTCACTGCCATAGCTGGCCCACGGCGGGCCTTGCTGCATCAGTGCCGGTGCGGCCAGCCCGAGCGGCCGCGTGCTGCGGGCCCGGAAGCGCAGCAGGTACATTGACCCGCGACGGAGCGGGATCGGGCAAGTGTAGAGCTGAATGTCCGACGCCTTCTGGCCGGGCTTGGAGCATTGGATTCGGAAGGCGGTCCCCGGTCCATCGCCGGACGTCCCGCCTTCAATCGCCGCTCCGCCTTCGGTATGAGTATGCCAGGCGGGGGCCGGGTCTCGAGCGGCTCCCGTGGCCAGGAGTTCCGGCCCTGTCGTCGCCGGGTCCGTGGTCACCCAGATGTGTTCGCTCTGCTTGTGCCAGTCAGACTGACTGCTCTTGCTGGCCGAGCCCATGAGCACGGGCTTGGCCCCGGTGCCGTACGCGCCGTAGAGGACGCGGGCGGAGGGATTGCCGCTGCGCGGACGCAACTGGCCGCGCCATGAGTCGCCGCGGCGGAAGAGGACCCGATCACCGGCTCTGAGTGCGGCCGCATTGACCTGTTCCAGCGTCCGCCATGCGGTCGTCTCCGAGCGCCCGTCGGCCGAGTCCGAGCCGTCGCCTGCGACGAAGTAGGTCACCCCGCCACCGGCGGAAGCCGTCCACAACAGCAGGCAGGCTGATCCCAGCAACGAGCGGCGCAGCGTCGTCATGGCGAATCCTCGCATCACCGACCAGTCCATCGTGGTCAACACGTCATTCCCCTCTGGGCGTTGCCAGGGTTCCTGCCCCGGGAGCCAGACGCCGCCGCGGTATGCAGCGGTGTCGCTTCTGCCAGGCGGGGTCAGTAGCTGAAGGCGGCCGTCGCCTGGCTGCCGTAGCCGTCCCGGGCCACATAGTACTTGAGGATCTTGTGGAGTTCGACCCGCCCGTCTCCGTAGCCGACGTTGGTGTCGATGAAGCGGTTCCAGTAGGCGTCCATCCGCGGTGCCGGTTCGGGATTCTTGGCGTGAAACGTGCGGTAGGGGTTCAGCGGCGTTCCTCTCTCCGCGGCCGGCCAGGCTTCGTTGACATCGGTGACGATGACGTCCTGGGGATGGCCGGCCTCGCGTGGCTCATGACCCTGGTCAGCGGCCGACGGCAGGATCTTGGATGCGCCGTAGTTGCCCGACTTGCCCCAGAGGAAGGTGATCGGGTTGTGGCTCCGATCGGGTTGCATGCCGGCCAGCAGGTTGTAGCCCATCATGTAGCTGACCGGTCGGGGATTGCCGAAGTCGCACACGAAGAACACCTTGGACCATAGGTTGCGGTCTTCCTCGTCCATGAGCTCCTGGTAGCCGAATTTCGGTTGCAGGTAGTAGTCGCTGGACAGCAGCGGGCACCACAGCACGTCGGCCTGCTTGCTGGCCGCCGTGTAGTACAGGAATCGTCGCATGTCCGGCCTGGCCGTGCGATTCATCTGGATGAAGTTCGCGTCGATCACCTTCCGGCTCGGGTACAGGCCGCGGTTCTCGGCCGCGTAGATCGACAACCCCCGGCAGATCTGAGAGACTCGGCTCGCACAAACCGCGACTTTGGCCCTCCGTCGGGCCGCATTCAGCGATGGCAGGAGAACGGCAATCAGCAACGCCAGGATCGCCACAACCACCAGGACTTCAATGAGCGTGAAAGCGTAGAACCTGCAAGCAGCTTCTGCCAGCGCGAGTCTTGGCTTCGTTGATGGGGCCGGCGCGTCGGCAACCACGAGTGCGTCCTCCGTCCTCGGCAGATTGCGGAAACCACCTCCGGGTGGTCGCTCATCTCCGGCTCCCGCCAGGTCCCACCGCCCGACGTGATTGTACGGTAGATCGCCGATATCATCGTACACCTGCGTCCTTCTGTGTCAAGCCTTTTGGCCGGCATGCCATGCTGCCTGGGAACCGGCCGGGCCGGCGCCCAGGTGGGCGGATGTGGTCAACTCGGAACCGGTTTCCCATGGTCGCCCACCCGAAGATCGGAAGCTCGGTCGGCCGTCAATTACGTTTAAATACTTTCAAATAATTAACTTAAAGCAGTACCTGGTGGGCCAGGCAGGCTGTAGAGAGCCCGTGCGGGGCTTCTCCGCCTGGCGGGGCCGGAGGCTCAGCATGGTCCGAAAACCGTTCGCCACCGACACGCTCGATCCGTATTCGTCTTGACCGCAGGGAAGCCGAGGTTATATTGAAGTGTGTCGCCAGGAGTCGATTGGGAAGGACACCTTGTGATGCGGGCCGAGGCACAGGGCGGGCATCTCCCAGGCCGTCTGTGCCATCCGGCGGCGGGAAAGGACCATGGTCAGCGAAACACGAGAGGTCGGGGCTCTGGCCGCCAGGTTGGTGCGGCAAGTACGCCGCCAAGTGCTTAGCGGACGCCTGGCAGGGGGGACCGAGTTGCCGTCGGTGCGGAAGCTGGCCAGCCTCAGCGGGATTGGGAAGGACACGGCCAGCCAGGTGCTGCGCTGCATCGAGAAGGAGGGGTGGGCCAAGCGGGAGTCAGGCTACTCGCTTCGGATCACCGACGATGCGGTGGCTGTGGCCAGGAAACACTCCGAACTTGAACCTCCCACGGTCATCGTCATGTTGGCGGGCAAATCGATCCGCGGTTTCGACCCCGGCATGGTGGATTTGCTGATCGAGGGCATCTCCCAGGTCTTCCACTCGGCATCCTTCCGCAGCATCTACTTTGACCTGAGCCGGTGGATGGGCGTTGTTCGGCAGTGCCTGGAGGAGGGCAAGCAGTTGTCCTGCGAGGTCGGGTACGTGCTGCGCAGCTTGCCGTCGGAGGTCTACCAGTTCTTTGCCAGCAGCCGCGTACCTTGTGTCGTGCTGGGCCATTGTGATCCAAGTCTCAGTCTTCCTTCGGCGGTCATGGACATGGTCGAGGTCGGCCGTCTGGTGGGAAATGCCCTGTGTCCCGCCGGACGGCTGGTGGCCTTGTGCCAGGATAACCTGGTGGGCTCGGAAATCCAGATCATCGAAGGTGTCCGGGAAGTGGCCGCCTCACTGGGCTGCCGGGTACCCGCGCCGGCGGATTTCCATTACCACCTGCCCACGGACTTCAGCGGCGCCGTCGCGGGGATCGACCGGCTCCTGGCAGGGCGAGACCGTCCCGCGGGTCTGCTGGCCCTTCGGCCGGACTTCGCCCTGGCCGCCCTGAAGGTGGCGGCTCGGCGGGGGATCCGCATCCCTGACGAACTCCAACTCATCGGTCTGAATCACCACCCGGTCTTCCGTTACGTGCATCCGGCGATCACTTCGGTGGGCGACTCCTGGGTGGAAGTGGGTCGGCAGTGTGCGATGTTTCTGGGTGACGCCCTCGCCCACCTCCCGACGACCGCCTCGAGATACGTGGCCGCGACGACCATGGAGCGGCAGGAATCGACCCAGGCGTGAGACACGGGAATCGACCGCGGCGCGAAGGAGATCGGGATGGTGAAACGTGCTCGGAACGGGCTTTGCAGGTTGAACCGGCCATGGCGTGGTGCAAACGATTCGCACCCGTGGCCTCAACGAGTACAGAGGAGGAACACGAGATGACAAGAGGCGATTCCATCAGGCATTGGAGCGCGATGGCGGCGTTTCTGATCAGCTGGGCGCTGGTCGGTCAGGTTCACGCGCTGGTACTGATCAGCCACCAGGGCCAAGCCGATCCTGTCGGCGAGGGTTGGACGGCGAGCGCGGGCGGCAGCCCGGCGACCAACGCTGGAGGCAACGACGGGGAGGACTACTGGGGCATGCAAGTGCCGTCGGCCTCGCGGCTCGGCTACACGGTGAACATCAGCAGCGACAACCTCGGCCATCCCGCCGGCTGGACGGCGACCGTACGCGTGAAGCTGGTTTCGGGAGGTGACATAGCCAGCCAGGCGGCATTGCAGGTCATCGACGGAAAGGACCGCTTTGACATCTATCTCGCGGATGGCACTGGATCCGTCGCTCAGGGAGCGTGGATCAGGGGTGCAGCGGGCGATGCTCAGATCAGCACGCTCGATCCATGTGCCGCCTACCACACTTACCAGATTGTCTTCGATCCCGCCGGAAACGGAGGCGGCGGGACCGCTTCTTTCTACATCGACGGTACACTGCTCGCGACCCAAACGCGCGACGACGCGGTGAACAACACGCAGTACCGGCGGATCCTCTGGGGTGACAACAATTCGGGCGGCAGCAGCAGCGAGTCACGATGGGCTCTCGCCCGGTTCGAGTTGGGCCAGCGCCCGCTGGGTGTGTCCAACGACATGTGTGTCCACGCTCTGGTCATCACCGACGGCAGCTATGCCACGGACACCACCGCTGCCACCAATGACGGCATCGCCTCCTGCGGCACGTCATCGACCAGTCCGGATGTGTGGTACGTCTTCACGGCTTCCTGCAATGGCAAAGTGCATGTCGACACATGCAATGCGGCGTATGACAGCGTGGTGTCCGCCTATCGGGTCACCGGCTCGCTTTGCCCGGCTGAGTCAACCGACGAGGCGGGCTGCAGCGATGATTGCGGCGGGGCCCCGTGCGGCGGGCCGGGCTCCTGTCTGATTCTGCCGGCGCTCATCGGAGACCGGCTGCTGATTCGTGTATCCGGGGCCAACGGAGCGTCCGGAACTGCGACCTTGAACGTCGCCTGCGTGGCCGATCCTCCTCCGCCCAATGATGCCTGCTCGGCGGCCGAAGTGATCGCGGAAGGGACGGTCACCGGATCGACGCTGACGGCTATCCCCGACGGCGACGCGACCTGCGGTTCGTCGGGAGGTACTCCCGATGTCTGGTATTCGTTTACCCCAACCAAGTCAGGTACGCTTCGGATCCTCAACGCGGCGGGGTCGGCGATTTCGACCGTAGTCTCGGTTCACAGCACCTGCCCGGGAGGCCTGGAGAACCAGAAGGCCTGCGCGGCCAATGCCGTCTTGCTGACCAGCGTGACTGCGGACGTCACCTACCTGATCCGGGTGGCCGGCCTGAGCGGGGCCACGGGTACCTTCGCCCTTGAGCTGTCCGTCGAGGAGTTGCCGGTCGTCATCGCCCACCAAGGGCTGAACGATCCCCGGACGGAGGGCTGGTCGGTTGAGGACATTGGGACGGGAGATGCGGCCACCGTCGGTCCCGGTCATGACGGTGAGGACTACTGGGGCGTCCAGGTCCCCGACTCGCGGCGGGTGGGTTACACCGTCAACGTGAACGCCGCGGATTTCGAGAATCCCAGCGGGTGGACGGTGACCATGCGGGCCAAGGCACCGTATGCAACTGATCAGAGTCAGGCGCAGCTCCAGGTGATTGACGGCAAGGACGTGTGGGCCTTGGACCTCATCGACGGCAGGGGCACTTTCCCACGCGGCGTCTATGCTCGAGTGACCGCCAGTGCGGGTATCGAGCTGCTCGCAGACGTCGACCCGACCGTGGTCTTCCACACCTATCAGATGGTCTATGATCCCGCCGGGGACAGCGGCCAGGGCAGCGTCTCCTATTACCTCGATGGCTTGTGGATCGGCTCGCGCACGCGTGCACTGGTGCCGAATAACACCACGTACTCGCGCGTGCTGTTCGGCGACAATACCGCCCAGACGCGGGGCTACGCCACCGAATCGCACTGGGCGATGGTTCAGCTGGAGCTCGGTCAGCGGCTGGTGGTGATGTGCCACGATCCCTTCGCAGATTCCGACGGCGACGGCGATGTGGATCAGGTCGATTTTGGCGCGATCCAGCTCTGCTACACCGGAGCAGCGAGCACGGTGACCAGCCCTTGCGTGTGCTACGATCACGACCAGAACGCCTTCGTCGACGCCCAGGACCTGGAAGCGTTCTTCCGCTGCGTGAGCGGGCCGGCGGTCCTGGCCGACAAGGACTGCGACTGACGACCGGAGACGGTGCCGCAAAAGAGAGGCAGGAATTGAGCAAGCGACGAGCGACTGGCAGGTTGTGGATGATGCTGTTTGCCGCCGCATGTGCTCTTGGTACAGCGGCATTGCCGGAAGTCCGGGCCGTCTGGCTCATGGACGTCCGCAAGGTCTGGGACCAGGCACCGCACAACGCGTTCACCGACCTCATCCGCTTCCAGGGCCGGTGGTTTCTCTGCTTTCGGGAAGGTCCGATTCATGGTGTACCCCCGCTGGGTACGCCGGGCGGCAAGCTGCGCATCCTGCGTTCCGACGACGGCGAGAGTTGGACATCGACCGCACTGCTGGATGACGGTGCGGACCAGGACCTGCGGGACCCCAAGTTGAGCATCGCGCCCGACGGCCGGTTGCTGCTCATCGCCGCTGCGGCTCCCGAGGCCACGCCGGACGAACGGCAGTCGCTGGGCTGGTTTTCAGCCGACGGCACGGTGTGGACAGGCCCCTTTGAGACTGTCGCCCACAACCTGTGGTTGTGGCGCGTCACTTGGCACAACGACATCGCCTACGGCTTCGCCTACAGCCGGCAAAGCGACTCGTTCCTTCGCTTCTTCAAGAGCGTGGACGGCGCAGGGTACGAGACGGTGATCGAGAGGCTGCTGGCCGGCCAGGATTACCCCGGCGAAACCACGATTCGGTTCCTCGCCGATGATACGGCCTACGCCCTGATTCGTCGGGGAACGGGCACAAAGACCGGCCTGCTGGCCACGGCCCGGCCACCGTACACCAACTGGACGTTCAAGGACCTCGGCGTACAGCTTGGCGGTCCCAACCTGATTCGACTCCCGGATGGGCGGTTTGTAGCCGGTACACGTCTGTACGACGGGAGCACGCGTACTTCACTCTGCTGGCTCGATCCGCAGGCCGGCACGCTCACGGAATTCCTGACCCTCCCCTCGAGCGGCGATACGAGCTATCCGGGCTTCGTATGGCATGAGGGCATTCTCTGGGTCAGCTACTACTCTTCGCACGAGGGGAGGGCGTCAATCTACCTGGCCCGGGTAGACTTCGATCGCGATCCGCCTCCGTTCGCTATTCGCCATCTCGGCTGCACCGATCCGCAAACGGAAGGGTTCTCCGTTTCCGTCGTCGGCGAACCCGCGACGCTGGGCGGCGGCAACGATGCCGAGGATCACTGGTCGATCGCCGCGCCTGCGTCAAGCCGGCACGGTTACACGGTCAGTCTCGATCCCCAGGTCCTCGCACACCCTTCCGGCTGGACAGCCACTGCACGGCTCAGAGTTGTGGCCGCCGCGGCCCCAAGCCAGGTCCAGCTCCAGGTGATCGACGGCCGAGATATCTGGGCGCTGAGTTTCATCGACGGCCAAGGGGACTGGGCCTGCGGCGTGTACAGCCGGACCACAGCTGCCAGCGGCAACGACTTGCTGAGCGATATCGACCCCACTTCGGATTACCACACGGCTCAGATCGTCTTCGATCCTGCGGGCGATGGCGGAAATGGCATGGCTTCGTTCTACCTGGACGCCCAGATTCTCGGCTCCCTCACTCGGGCCGAGGTGCCCGACAACACGACTTATCGCCGCATCCTCTGGGGTGACAACACCAGCGCCGGGCCACCCACCGAATCACGATGGTCATACGCCCGGTTTGAAACCGGCCGGCAAGCCCCCAAGCTGTGCGGCGCCCTCTTCGCGGATGCGGACGGCGATGGTGATGTAGACCAGTCCGACTTCGGCATGCTCCAGCGGTGTTACACCGGGCCTGGGGCCTCCGAAAAGGCCGCCACTGTCGCGTGCAGCTGTTTCGACCGCGACTTCCACGGCCTCGGGGACGGTGATATCGATACGGATGACCTGTCCGCGTTCATAGTGTGTTACCGGGGGCCGATGTTGCCCATACCCCCCGATGGTGACCATCGTCCGTGATCGGCCGGTACTGAAGCCGAAGGCGACGGATGCCGGGGCTTCAGGGGCGGGCAAGGACTCCTTCGGCCGACCACTGGCTCAGCGGAGCGGCGGCATCCAGTGAATCAAGCGGACGTTCGCGAACGGAGAACAGCACGGCGACGCGAGTGCGGGGAGCAGCAGTCTTGACGCGAACCATGAGCTTGCGGGTGTTCTTGATCGGCTCCTGAGGCTTCTCCAGTCGGACCTCCTGCACCTGCCAGGCTGCGTTCTTCGGCTCGAGCACGTCGGCGTACAGGTTCTTGTTCCCGAGGGTCAGGATGGATCGGCGGCCGTCGGTGACGACGGCGGCATGGGTGTGCATGGCCCAGTCGGCCTCGACTGGAGTGGCGGCCTCGATCTCATCTTCGAGTAGCACGCGGTCATCGCCGATCAGGGCGACGCCGCGACGAACCTGTTGAGCGTGTTTGGTGTAAGCGGCCGTCAGGTCGGCCACCGCAAACGAACCGCCGCCCGCGATCTTCGGCTCGAAAGCGACCAGCGGCGCCTTGGCCGCGGGATTCTGGTTGTCGCCGTTCAGTACGAGTGTATTCTGGCCTTCGCTGCGCAGGCGGTAATAGGTCCATCGCTGCTTGCCGAAGTAGCCGGGCATGTTGTAGTTGTCGCCCCCCAGGTCGATCGCCCAGCGCTGTCCGAGGGCATCGAGCACGAACGTGCCGAGGTCCAGGTGGCTGTGATTGGCCTTGTTGTCGCCGCCTTTGAACGCGATGAACAGGGCCTGCGGGTCATTCCACTTGCTCCGCAGATAGGCCGAATGGATGCCGCGGAACTGGGCCGCGGTCGGCAGTCGTTCAGTATCCGCCGCACTACCGCGCGGGTCGTACCACAGCAGGTCGAAGATCTCCGATCCGCCGAGTTGTCGCTCGTTCACCGCGTACGCCGGCCGGTCAAACCGACGGGCGAAGTACATCATCTGGGCCGCCGTGCCCGGCTTTGAACCGCCGTCGGCATAGTTGAAGGTCAGGCCCGACGGGCCGATGGAGTGGATGCGATACAGTCCCGTTTCGGCGAAGCCGGGCATGGCCTGCAGACCGAAGTCGGTGCCCAGGGCCGTGTTCAAGGCGGCCCAGTAGAACGCGGTATAGCGCATCGCGTAGTTCCAGTAGCCCGGCCCCTCCGCCCACCCGCCGTCGGGCGCCAGGCTTTCCATTGCTCGTGGAATCGACCGGCGGGCGTGCGAAATCACCTCCGCGGCCAGGGAGGGCTCCTCGTCGGCGATGGCCAGTGCCCCGACGGTCATGCCACCGTTGCACACCTGGTTCCAGTTGTGCCGCGCGACCGCCCACCAGCGGCTCTTACGATACACGTCCAGCCCGGGTTTGAGCCCTTTCTCGGCGATGGCCGTGCGGATGGTCTTGCGGCTCTCCGCCGAAAGCTGGTCATGCAGCCAGTCGTAGCCGATGCCCAGGGCATTGCTCATCTCCGCGGTGTCCAGGAAGTGCGAGGGGTTCCAGTCGGCGAAGGCGGCCGCGGTCAGCATCTCCTTCTCCGCCCGTTCGGCGAACCGTCGGTCGCCCTCCAGCCGGTACATTCCCGCCAGTGTGGCCACACGGCGCAGGCAGGTGCGACTCTGGCTGAGCAGGCGCGGCCCCTCCAGCTTGTGCTCGACGGCAGGCTCGTTGAGAGTGTTGACCGCCTGGTCGCGAAGCCGATCGCAGAGCTTGCGGATTTCCGGGTTCGTCTTGGCCAACTCGCGTACACGGGCGAGATCATCCTCCAGTACCAATAGCCGCGGGTGGGCCGGACGTAGCGTGCCCAGAACCTTGGTGTCCGCCGGAGCGGTTGCCGGCTGGGCAGAGGCCAAGGACGCGAAGATCATCGATTCGATGAACGGTATGGCGATGCGCATGTTGTTGCCCCAAAACGATTCGCGGAAGAGGGTTCCTGCGAGCGAGCTCGAGCAAACTCGATCCGCATTTCCCAGACAGTATCACCTGGTTCGCCGCCAGGTAGTGGTCGGCCATTGTACAACGTTTCAGGACTCAGAGGATACTGAACCCGTGGTAGTCCGCCCATCCTCGGGCACAAAGTTGATGGGCCGCCGCCTTGTCGTCGGATCGTGAAGCCCATCCTGCACGGGCGCCTGTCTCAGTATCTTGCCTTGAGTCGCTGGAATCAGAATGGATGCCCTTGGGCTACGAAGGGCATCTGCTGGGGAGGGAAAGCCGATGCCGTCCTCCGCTTTGCGTCTGCCTGTTCACGTTTTGGCTGCGAGCGCAAGAAACAGGACCCGGATCTGATCCGGGCCCTGTTGCGGTTGTACACCAAACCGACCTCAAACCGGTTGATCTGCCGGTTCAATCAGAGTTATGCCACGACGTTGTGACGCACACGTTCCGCTTGGACCCTGACCGGCAAGATGCCGGTGCTATCCCTGCTGAGACGGCGCCTCAGCTCCGACGACGGCGGGCCCCGAGGAGGCAACCACCGATGGCCAGGAGCAGGACGGTCGTCGGCTCAGGCACGACACCGAAGACCATCATCGTGTTGGCCGTGTTGCTGTTCGCGTCGGTATCCCCGATAACCAGATACCGGCCGTCCGGGGTGAACGCTATGGAGTAGTTGAAGTTCGGGAGACCTTGCCCCTGGGTCGTGTTCCCGGCCTCCACGTCAAAGTCGATCTCCAGCGTGGCCACGAACGTGACCGGGTCGATCCGGTAGAGGGCGTCGTCCGGCACGTAGGTGGCTGACGGGTAGTTGTCATCGTCCACCACCCAGATCGAACCGTCCAGCGGATTGACGGCCATGCCCTGAACGTTGTCCAGCAGGTCACCGGTCAAGCTGGGCAGCGTGATTTCGTGGGCGGTGAGCACTCCTTCGGGGCTCAGCGTGAAAATCTGCGTCAGCGGCTTACCATCAACCGTGCTGGTCATTTGGACCGGTGCCATGTACACGACGCCGTTCTTCTGGTCGGCGGCCATATTCTCCGGACTGGGGTCAGCCATCGTGCAGTTCGGCAGCGTGGTCCAGGTCGCCATTGTCTTGTAGCCGGACCCATCCGGGGTGACGGACTCGATCGCGTTCGTTTCGTTCTTGTCGAGGCCCTTGTCGTTCAGCAGGATGTCGCCGGGTTTCGCCATGCTTCCGTTGAAGCTGGGGGGGGCGATCTCAGCGCCAAAGGGGTCATCGTCGCCGGTGCCGCCCATGAACGCATTGCCGGCAAACACCACACTGGCGGTAGCGGCCCCCATCGGGTCGGTGATCTTCCGCAGGCCTGCAGTGTAATCGTAGGGTATGTAGAGATCACCGTTGGCATCGACCACGACGTCGGAGGGGTTGCTGTCACCCAGGTCGCCCAGGCCTATCGACTTCGTGGTTCCCGACATGAAATCGGGGGCGAAAATGAGGGCCCGTACATCGTCGGTCGTCTCGCTGACGTAGTACAGGACTTGACCCGAGGCATCGAACGCCGCTCCGGTTGCCGCGCCACCGACCGGGACGGAGGCCTTGAAGCCACTAATGTAGCTGCCGAAGCCGCCGAACTCGACCGCTTGGGCGAGCCCCGCTCCCAGCAGCAGCGTGGCTACCAGACAGAGAGTACTTATTGCACATCTGGTTGATCGCATTCCTTCTCCTCCAAAAACACGTCCTAAAAGCGAATTGACGAAAGGACACCAGCTTCCCGTAATCTACTCGGGAGACGACTCAACGTCAATAGCGACTCGCCAGATGGGGGGAAACGCGAAGCCATGTCGGATGGCGGCATAGCCCTGGGAGGGGATTGTTCCGGAAGGAAGGCGTGTGCGGTTTGTTCATAAACTCTTTTGTGAAATAAGGTTATGTGGACGAGATGGCTCCCGCAGGCACGACGAGGAGGGCCGCGGAGCAGGGGGAGGTCTCCCCTCCGGGCGACACTGCAAACCGATCCCGGAGGTTCTTCGCCTATCCGTCGGGGCTACAGGCGTGATCGCCCTCACCTTAATCCGTCGGCCCAAATCACGCGGGCAAAGAAGACGCTGCCGTCGGCACCGCGCGGATCTGGTTGGCTGGCCAGCGTGTACTCGGCGTCCGTGACCCACGATTCCCTGTCCGTGATGGGCGTCGCTCCGAAGTTACCCAGCATGGCCCCCCGTTCCGGAATCAGGACACGCTCCGTGGCTCGCAGAACGCGCAATCCGCCCGGGTCCACCTGGGCGATGAAAAGAGGGGCCCGGTGGCGGGGAATGTGATCGTTACCTGCTCCTCGGCGGGTGTAGCACAGGAACAGGCCCTGGTTCGTCGACAGCCAGTGCTGTTGCGTGTTGTAGCTGCCCAGCTCGTTGCCGTCGTCGAACAGCCACGGACTCACCGGAGCGTAGTGCAGCCCGTCCTGACTGACCGTCACGTACCCTCGCTTGTCGCTTCGGATGGTCAGATACCAGTGGCCGCGGTGATGCACGATGGATGGTTCACTGAAGCCTCGGTCGATACTCAGGGCGAGTTCATCGCCGCGCTCGAGGCACTTGAGCTCCCGGCCATCGAACGAGCAGCGGAAGACGGTGACCGACGTCGGCGCACTTGCAGACTTCGCGTGATGGAAAGGAATGAGCAGCGTGCCGCCAGGTTCGACCGCCCACTGAGAGCAAGCGCTTCGGAAGAAGTTGAACGCCTCTCCCGCGGGCGGCTGCAAGACCTGCCAGCCGGACCATGTGTCGCGCTCCGGATCGTAGACGGCGTACGCGGTCTGGTGCGAGCGCGGCCGGTCGTCGAGCTGCCTGCCGTCGGGGTCGTAGCGGACTTGGGCTCCGATGGCGATCACCCGCTTCGTCGGCTGGTGCCAGCCCGGGGTCACGTCGGCGACGGCGATGGTCGCACCCTCCGGCTCCTTTCGCCAGGCGAGTTCGGGCACCTCCGTCGGGCCGGTCCACGTCCCGCCCAGGTCGTCGGTGCGCATCATGTACAGACCGGAGTAGTGATCTGATACCCGTAGATGCTTCTGAAGGGTCATGATCACGGCGGGCCTGCCGTCACGTCCCGCGGCGGGCACGGCCGCGACCCGGGGATGGAACCAGCAGAAGTCCGGTGAAAGCTCTTTCTTGGCCACGTCGAGCCGCACGTCTCTGGTCAGATGGGTCGGGAGCCTGGCGTCGAGCGCCTTGGCCATGGCCTCGATCATGAGGTTGTCCATCATGGGCGGCACCCAGCAGTAGTTGTCGTCGTAGCCATCTCGCCAACACTGGTCCGTGGGCATGTACCCGGGAGCACCGTCGCCAAAGCCGGCCACAACGACAAACGAATCCGGACGCAACCGCTGGGCGGTGAGCTGGTAGGCTACGAAGCTCTCCGCCGGCATGATCATGAACTGAGCGGCGTCGTCGCCCAGCACCAGGCAGGGGACGTCGATGGGATGTCGGGCGTCCACGCGTTGCCGCCAGCTCAATCCGAGCGCGGCAGAGACCCTCTGCCAGCGACCGGCTCGAGCGTCGGCGAGCGTCGTCCTCATGGCATCCAAAGCAAACGCGCCGGTGTCGCGGGCAGGCAGGGCCAGCTTTGCAGCGCGGAACTGGATGCGGCCCAGGGGGTGTTTCTCGGTTGCCTTCCAGGCCGCAAGCAGGGCCTGGTACAACCGGTCGGCGAGGATCGGCCGGTTTTCCGCCGCACCGGTGTTGTATTTGCCGGCCGTTGTGTCACCCGCGCACCCGGTGAAGTAGATCTGGAGGCACCCGGCACTGTCTTTCTGTCGCCGAGCTCGGGCCATTCCCGGGAAATCCGCCGAGACGAATCCGCGCCCGTAATGGCTCATCGGATGGACCGCGTAGCAACTCCATGCGACCACCGGCCGATCACCGTCCCACAGGCTGATCGTCTTGAGCCAGGGATCGATTTCGCCCTCGGGGGCGCCGTACATGTCGCCGCTGGCACTTCCCCGCCCCCAGTGGATCTTGCCATCCGGGGTTATCACCCGGCGGTTGGACGCGATCCGCTCAACTTGGGCCTGGCCGATTCCGAAGTGGGTCACGGGACGAGGAGACGCCAGGGCCTCACGCAAGGCCCGGGCCGTCCTTTGCACGGCGGTCTCATGGAATTCAAGATCGCAGTTCCAGCCCTTCAGTCCTTGTTCGTTCAGCAGCTTCTGCGCCGTCAGATCGCAGATGGGCGCGTCATGCTGGTGCACGGTGGCGAGCATGACCCGCTCCCGGCTTGTACCGGCCGCCTCGGCCAGGGCTTCCCGCCATCGGTCGTACGAGTCGTTGTTGCACTGGCACCAGTCCAGCGCGATGACCACCACCGGCTCGCCGGGGCCCAGCAGCACACATCCCTTGGCGTAGAGCGGATCGACGATCTCCTTGGCGTCAGCCACACCGCCGCCCATGCACGCATGGCCGATGGGGACGGTCACGTCGGCGGAGAAGACGGCGACGCGGTAGGGGGGCTCGGAGCCAGGAGGAACGTCCGCCGCCCCCAGGGGCGCGGTCGCGAAGAATGAAGAAGCGACTACACTGGCAAGCAACCGGGTCACGGCGAGACCTCCGTTTCAGCAATCGCGACCGCGGGCTTCATCCGGCTGGCCCAGGAACGGGCAACGCGGATTGCGGCCGCAGGGCACCTGGGGTATCCGAGTCCTCAGGAAAGGAGTGTGCGGATAGCCGATTCTAGAACCTGTTCTGTCTCGGGTGCGACGCACGATGCGGGACCTGTCTCGTAGCCTCCCTGGGCGTAGGCGATCTTCGTGCCAATGTACTGCGGGCCGCAATCGCCGTACGCGGCCATACAGAGGAAAGCATCCGGGCGCATCGCGGCCGCCGCGAGCTGGTACTCAACAAACAGCTCGCCAGGCATGTGCAGCACGTAGGCAGTGCCCATCCGCAAACAGGTCAGGTCGATCGACTCTCCCCGGGCGCAGCGGCGCACCCAGATCAGCCCACCGGCTGCGTTGGCTCGCTCCCGCAGCGCCTGGTTGGGGTCATCCAGGACCTTCAGGCATGCTTCCTCCGTAAGTTCCTTGCGGACCGGGAGTTTGACCGGCAGCACTCGCCAGCCCAGATCCGCCGCGCGGAGCGGTTCTTTCTTGACGCTCTCCCAGGCGCGAGTCATTCCGTCCGCCAACCGGCCGGCCAGTTCGAACCGGCGCCCGGGGCTGCCGTCGTTGTACTTGCCGGCGGCGACGTTTCCACCGGCTCCGTTGAAATGCACATGGAAGACCTCGGGCTCGGCCGCCTCGCGCAGACTCCTGGCCAGACCGACGAAGTCGGCGCTCACCGCCCCGCGTCCATAGAAGCTCTGGGGGTGGGTGGCATAGTAGGTCATGGCCGCCAGCGGCGTGTCCCCGTCCCAGAAGCTGACCAGCTTGACGTCAGGGTCAATCGTCCCCTCGGGGTGGGCCGCGACCGCGGGATCCTTGCAGCTACTCATCCTGCCGTGCAGGATCTTGCCGTCGGGACCGATGATTCGCCGATTGGATGCGACTCGATCGACTCTTGCCTGCCCCAAGCCCAGATGCGTCACCCGCCGCGGCTGCTCCAGGCTCTGCGTCAGGGCCCGCACCACCCGCTCCAGGGCCGCCCGCGCCGATGGCCCATCACAGACCCTGCCGCCCAGTCCGCGAGGGATGAGCAGCTCGTCGATGTCAAAGTCCACGCTGGGGGCATCATGCTGATGGACCGCGTGGACGGCGACTCGCTCCGGGGTCGTGCCGGCCGCCTTGGCCAGGGCCTCGCGCCAAACCCGGTAGCCGCCGTTCTGAACGGACGTCCAGTCCAGGGCGCACAGCACGATGGGGCGCTCGTCCGCAAGCAGTACCAGACCCCGGGCGGACAGCGGGTCGATGATCTTCCTGGCCGGCCTGACCAGCGCCCTGCAGAGCGGGCTGCCCAGCGGCGGAGTCACGTCGGCCTGAAAGACGGCGATCTTCAGTTCCCCACCGGCCGGAACCGGCCCGTTCGATCGGCCCGTCGCGGTTGTCTCGCCCTCGGTCTCACGGTACGTTGCCGTCTCCGCGGCGAGCGACGGAGACGCGTGGGCCAGTGTGACCGCCGCCGCGCCGGCGGCTGCGAGGAATTGCCTCCGCGTCGCCTGGTTCGGATCGCAGGTGCCATCACCGCTCATGAGAGACTCCTCCGGCCGGTCATGCGACATCAAAGACGTGCCCGCGGCTTCGTGTCCAGGCCAACGACCTCATGCCAGTATCGATGCAGGCCTATCCGACCTTGGCGAGCATCTCGCGATGGGCCCAGACTTTCTCGAATGCCTTGACATACTGATCGATCAACTCGGGCGCCGCGTTGGTGAAGATCGGTATGGAAATGGCGCGACGGTTCGCCTCATCGCTGCCCGTCAAGTCGCCCGGGTCCGCCGGGACGTGGTGCCACCATTGGGCTTCCCGGAAGAACGGGTACTTGTGCAGCACGTTCCAGCTGAACGTGCTCACGCTGACTCCCTCGGCTTTCAGTGCTTTGACGATCGCATCGCGCGGCAGGCCGGCTTTCCTCTCGTCGATCAGCAGGATGTTGTCGCGGTAGTACACGCGCTGCATGTCGGGCCGGGCATACTGTGCCGCCAGGCCGGGCAGCTGCTCCAGGCGCTTGTTCAGCCCGTCGTTCAGAGCGACGATCCGCTTGTTGTGCTCGTCCAGCTTCTTGAGCTGGCAATGGCCGAGCGCCGCCGACATCGGATGGATGCGGAGCTTCCCCCCGAAAGCGGTCTGATCATACTTGCGGTACGGACTGTCCTCGGGGAAGGTCTTCGGGAGATCGTAGTTGCCGTAGGTTACCGCTCGTTCAAAGTCGCTGCGCTCGTAGTACATGGCCATGCCGCCCTCGATCGCGGGAAGCGGCTTGCCCATCTGGAGGCTGAATGCCGACATCCGGCCCCAGGTGCCGATCAGCTTGCCTTGGACCGATGCGCCATGGGCATGGCTGCAGTCCTCGAGCAGGATAAGGCCTTTCTCCCTGGCGAAGTCCGCCAGGGCGTCCATCTCGCACGGGACACCAAACCAGTCAACCGCCAGGATGCCCTTCACGTCCTTGGTCAGCCTCTTTCGGCAATCTTCGACGCTGATGTTGAGCGTGCGGGGATCGATGTCGACGAACCGTGGCACAATGCCGAACATGCGAGGGCCGGCCCACGGGAACCAGGTGGTGTAGCTGGCCACGAGGATCTCGCTGCCCGCCGGCAGGTCCAGCGCAAACAGCATCGAGGTGAGGGCACTCGTGCCGTTGGTGTGTGCCTTCACGAACGGCATCTTGAAGTACTCAGCCCAAGCTTTCTCGAACGGCGCGATGGTGCCGTAGTTCGGATTGCGCACCAGTTCGAGCACGGCCATCTCCTCATCCCGGCCGTACTGTGGCCATTTCATCGCGTCGCCAACGGGAGCGGTCACGGCCTTCGGGCCGCCCTTTAATGCCAGCACCTCCGCTTTGCCTGCAGCCCGGGCCTGTCCGGCAAGAGACAGCCCGGCCGCGGCCGCTCCACCCGCTTTCAGGAAGGTGCGACGCGTTGTTTCTCGTTCTTCTCTGTTGATCATGATCGAACCTCCGCTGGCCAGCGTTTGTCAATTGGACACGTGATGTGCCGAAGCACGCACAACCAGGCAACCTGGCACGATCAGGTCGCCGGTCCTCGTTGACTTATTGTACACCGCGCTCCTTGAGACACCAATGCACCTGGCGCTTTGGCGGTCACTTCCGGGACGGTCGGGGTACCCTCGCAGGACGATGGACGGTCTCGAGTTCCAGGGCGCCGACCCATCGGCGCCGGGGGCCGCCTGCATCCTGGTCCTCTCGAGCCGTCACCCCTCGAGCCGCCGGTCGATCATGCCAGCTGCTTGCGGTGCGCCCAGATCTTCTCGAAGGCCTTGACGTACTGCTCAACCACCTCCGGGACCGGTCGGGTGAAGTACGGAAGCCAGATGGCCGTGGCGTTCGCCTTCTCAGATCCGGGCAACTCCGGAATCGCCGGCTTGTGGTGCCACCATTTCTCCTCCGCGTACAGGGCGCATTTGTGCTGGAGACGGTAGACGAAGCGTGAGGCCGCCACGCCTTCCGCACGCAGGGCCTGGACCAGCCGGTCACGGGAAATACCTGCTTCGGCCTCTTCAACGAAAAGGACGTTTGCGTCATAGTACAGCCGCTGGGCATCCGGCCGGGCGCGCTGATCATACAGCCCGGGGAGCTGAAGCAGTCGATCGTTGAGTGAACGAACCTGCTGGACCCCGCTCACGTTGCGCTCGCGGAGCTTCGGGAACTGGGCGCGGATCAGAACGGCGGCCACCGGGTGCATCCGCAGCTTGAGACCCAGGCCGGTGCCTTCATAGCGGGCATACGCGCTGTCCTGGCCGAAGGTCTTGGGCACGTCGTAGTGCCCGAAGGACACGGCTCGCTCATAGGAAGAGCGATCGCGGTACATGCCCATGCCGCCTTCAATGCCGGGCAGCGGCTTGGTGGTCTGGAAGCTGAAAATGGACATCTCTCCCCAAGTACCCATGAGCTTGCCCTTGAGCGAGGTGCCATGGGCGTGGGCACAGTCTTCCAGGACGATCAGGCCCTTCTCCTTGGCGAAGTCACAGAATCCGTCCATGTCCGCCGGGTTGCCGAACCAGTGAACCGGAAGGATGGCCCGGGTGCCCTTGGTGAGGCGGCGACGGGCGTCCTCCAGATCCATGTTGAGCGTGCGGGGATTGATGTCGACGAACACCGGCACCAGACCGAACAGGCGCATGGGCACAATCGTGGCGAAGAAGGTGTAGCTGGGCACCATGATCTCGCTGCCGGGGGGCAGATCCAGGGCGAAGAACATGGCCGCCAAAGCGCTGGTTCCGTTGCAGTACGTCTTGGCATAGGGCACGTTGTAGTAGGCCTTCCAGTCATTCTCCAACTCATCATTCGGGCCATAGGTGGGGTGGCGCAGCATCTGCAGCACCACCTTCTCTTCGGCCTCGCCGTAGAGAGGCCAGGTGTCTGCTCCTTGGGTCCGGGCGGTGACGGCTTTGTCGCCGCCCAGCAGCGCCGGCTTCTCGGTCGATGCGGCCGAGGCTGGTGACGACTGGGCCAGCGTCAGCCCGGCTGCTGCCAGGCCGGTCTTGCTGAGGAAAGCACGACGCGTACTTGCCGTTTTCTTTCGTGTCATCTTGCTTGCTCCTGAGAAGTGAGGAGTGATCTCTCGATATCAGCATCATCACCGGCAGCCGTGAGCACCACGATCCGCGGCGACTGCCCGGACGGGAGTGAGATGGACGGTGTCAGCATGTGGTCCTCTCCTGCCACGCCGACGGTGCCACAAGTCTGCAGACAGGCCTTCATCCGGCGGCGGACCACCTCTTCTACTTTCTACCGCCTGCAGGCGGTGACGTCAACCGGGCGGATGGGCCGCCGGGACGGCCGGACGGCCTGGCGCTCTCCCGCGGGCGGCCTGCGAGGTCGGGGACAGCAGGGTGTCGGAGAGCGCCGGCCCAGTGGGTTCAGGTTCGGATTGTCCCTGCCCTTTGGCGTCCCCTTGTTTGGCTCGCGGCGCACGGCTATGTTGGGTGGGTGAACCACCCGGCCGGTCGCGATCTGCGGCTCGATGGACGGTCCCGGCACTGCCTCGCCGCGAAACGCCGCCCGCACATTCCGACGGCCGAGCCGTCTGTGTCGAGGAGAACCCATGCCCAGGGAGCCCATCGATGCGCCCATTGAGTCTCAGCGGCGGCAAGCTCACTTGGCTCGCAGGCTCGTCCACAATGTGCGCGTGTCGCCTGGGCTCGCGGCCGGCTGTGCGGCGGCCGTGATCCTGCTCCTCGGCAGCGGCTGCGCCAAATCCCCGGCAGAGAAGCGGGCGATCGCGCCCCGCCCCGAACCGGTCAACGCGCTCGTCTGCCGCCTCGCGAGCTACGGCAGATTCCAGGACATCGCGTGGACGCACCTGCCCTCGATCGGCGTGCGGTACGTGTTCATGAATGTCCCGCCACCAGATCAGATCGAGGCGGTGAAGAAACGGCTCGCGACCCACGGTCTGGCCGCGATGGTCCTTCGTGGCGAGACGGATTTGTCCAAGCCGGACTCAGTCGGCGAACTGGCCGTGCAGTTGGAGACTTGCCGAGAACTGGGTGTCAGGTACATGTTCCTCTCGCCCAAGCGACGCGGCGCGACCAAGGAGACGATCTGCCAACGCCTTCGCGAGGCAGGCGACGTCGCCGAGCGGTATGGGGTCACGATCACGCTCGAGACGCATCCCGATCTGGGCACCAACGGCGATGTCCACGCCGAAACGATGAAGCGGATCAACCATCCGAACATTCGCGTCAACTTCGATACGGGCAATATCACCTACTACAACAAGGGCGCGAACGCTCTGGCTGAACTCAGGAAGTGCATGGACTTTGTCGGTACGGTCGAGTTGAAGGATCACAGCGGCAATCTCGAGGAATGGAGTTTCCCAAGCCTCGGCAAGGGTGCGGTCGATCTGGCGGGTGTCGTCCGAATGCTCAAGCAGCATGGTTACGCCGGTCCGATCACCCTGGAGATCGAGGGGGTCAAAGGTATCGACATGACCGAGGCCGAAACGAGGAAGATGATCGAGGACTCGGTGGCGTACGTGCGCTCGCTGGGCCAGTTCCGTTGAACACTTGACGAGGCGCGAGGCATGAGAACGGCTACGACTTGTCGCTTGGCGTTTACCGCAGCGTTCATTCTGCTGTGCCCGTGGTGGGCACAAGGTGAGAGCCGAAAGGAGGCGGCTCCGTCGGGTGCCCGACGGAAGCTGGTTGCCCAGACCTACAACTCCGGCTTCGAGTTGGCCCACGATACCTACAACGGGATGGGCACCGGCAGCGACGGCAGGATCTACTACGTGCTCTGCAGCGAGTCGATCGACGTCGGGGCCCAGATGTATGTGTTCGACCCGGCGACTCGCCGCATCGCGCATTGCGGTGACCTGACCGAGGCCTGCGGTGAGAAGGGCTCGAAATCGATCGTCCAGGGCAAGAGCCATGTCAATTTCGTCGAGTGCGGGGGCAAGCTCTACTTCTCCACGCACACCGGTTACTACACCATCATCGACGACATGGAGAAGATGGGCGTCCCGCCGCCGGGCTACAGGCCCTATCCTGGAGGCCATCTCCTGGCCTATGACATGGCCGCAGCCAAGTTTGAGGACCTCGGGATCGCGCCTCAGCGCGAGGGCGTCCTGACGATGAACATGGATACCCGGCGCGGGCGGATCTACGCCCTGACCTGGCCCACGGGCTGCTTCTTCCGCTACGACCTCGCGAAAAGAGAGATGAAGGACTTGGGTTCGTTCAACGAGAAGGGTGAGAACGGCAAGGGATCCACCTATCGCACGATCTGCCGCTCGATCGCGATCGACCCGACCGATGGATCAGCATACTTCACCACCGGGAGCGGTGATATCCTCCGCTACCGCTTCGACCGCGATGCCGTTGAACGGGTCGCCGGCGACAATATGAAGAAGGATTACTTCGGCCTCTATGACCCCACCTCGCCGGGCCACATGGGTTACAACTGGCGACAGACGGCCTGGCACCCGATCGAGGAAGTCGTCTATGGCGTACACGGCAACTCCGGCTACCTGTTCCGCTTCGACCCGCGAGCGGTCCGAGTGGACGTTCTCGGTCGCATCACCTCCGAGCCATCGAAACGGAGCGGTATGTACGACCAGTTCAGCTACGGCTACCTCGGTTTCGCCCTGGGGCCGGATCAGCGAACGCTCTACTATCTGACCGGCGGTCCGGTGTACGTCGACGGGAAGCGGATCGTGGGAAAGGACACCACGGGCAAGGGCGAGTCCAAGGGGATCGAGAACCTGCACCTGATCACCTACGACATCCCTGCCGCGACGTACAGCGACCACGGAGCGATCTTCTTCGCAAACGGCGACCGGCCGGCATACGTCAACTCGATCGCCGTCGGCAAGGACGGGACAGTGTATTCCGTGTCGCGAATCACGGAGAACGGCCGCACCCGGACGGATCTTTTCAGTGTGGCCCCGGTGGTGAAACCCATCGCCGGGTCTCCGCCGCAGGGCCGGTAGTCGGTCGCACGGCGCGCGTCCGCGGGCCGCAGGGCCCGCTTGTTCGCCGCAGAGCGGATAGGGGATACGTGCCCTGCCTGAACGGCAGGCAGGCGCAGCAAGCGGGGGGCATGATTACAATAGCGGAGCACCGCCCGGCGGCGTAGTCGGCGGAGTTCGCTGGCAAGTCTCGGACAGAAGAGGTCAGGAATGATGCGTTCCGCGAAGGGACACAACGGTCCGTGCAGGAGGGGGGAGATCCGGATGAGACTCATCGCCCGGTCCCGGTTGGGCCTGAGAGCCGTCGCTCTGACCACCGGCCTCGCGATTTCGGGAACCTCCGCTCTGCCGGTCTTCTCGCAGGATGTGCAGTCGGCGGCCGTCGTCGTGCGCGGCGACCAGCCCGGGGCGGTGATCAACCGCAACATCTACGGCCATTTCGCCGAGCATCTCGGCCGCTGCATCTACGAGGGCATCTGGGTCGGGGAGGATTCCTCGATCCCCAACACCCGCGGTATCCGCAACGATGTGCTGGCCGCGCTCAAGGAACTGAACGTTCCGGTGCTCCGCTGGCCCGGCGGATGCTTCGCCGACGAGTATCACTGGAAGGACGGCATCGGCCCGCGCCAGAAACGCCCCAAGATCATCAACACGCATTGGGGAGGCGTGGTCGAGAATAACCACTTCGGTACCCACGAGTTCCTCGACCTCTGCGAGCTGCTGGGTGCCGAGCCCTATATCTGCGGCAACGTCGGGAGTGGCAGCGTCCAGGAGATGATGGAGTGGGTCGAGTACATGACCTCTGATGCCGACTCTCCCCTGGCGAACCTCCGGCGACAGAACGGCCGGGAAAAGCCCTGGCGTGTGGGGTTCTTCGGTGTCGGCAACGAAAGCTGGGGCTGCGGCGGCAACATGCGGCCGGAGTACTACGCCGACCAGTTCCGCCGCTACAACACTTTCGTCAAGAACTACTCCGGCAACCGCGTCTACCGCATTGCCTGCGGCTCCAACGGCGACGACCTGAACTGGACTGAAGTCCTGATGCGACAAGCTGGCCGCCAGATGAACGGCCTCTCGCTTCATTACTACACCCTCCCCACCGGCCAATGGAACAGGAAGGGCTCCGCCACCGACTTCGACGAGAGCCAGTGGCATTCCACCCTTCGCCACACACTGAGAATGGACGAGCTCATCACCAAGCACGCCGAGATCATGGACCGCCACGACCCGCGCAAACGCGTCGGCCTGGTGGTGGACGAGTGGGGCACCTGGTACGACGTGGAGCCCGGTACGAACCCCGGCTTCCTCTACCAGCAGAACACCTTGCGCGATGCCCTCGTCGCCGCCCTGAACTTCCACATCTTCCAGCGCCACGCCGACCGCGTCGTCATGGCCAACATCGCCCAGACGATCAACGTGCTCCAGGCCATGGTACTCACCGACAAGGAGAAAATGCTCCGCACGCCCACCTACCACGTTTTCGAAATGTTCAAGATGCACCAGGGCGCTGTCTCACTGCCCGTGGAAGTGCAGGCACCTGCCTATGCACTCGACGGCCAGCAGATCCCCGCCGTCAGTGCATCCGCATCCCGGCAGGCTTCCGGTGACGTCAGCCTGTCCCTGGTCAACACCCATCCTCAGCACGCCGCACGGATCGCCTGCAAGCTGACCGGCCTGACGCCCAAGTCGGTGAGCGGCCGCGTGTTGACCGCTCCGGAGATCAACGCCCACAATACATTCGCCGCCCCCGAAAGCGTCCAGCCTCGGCCGTTTGAAGGCCCTCGTCTGTCGGACGACGGCCTCCAGGCCGAACTGCCGCCCAGGTCGGTCGTGATGCTGGAATTGCGCTGACATCCGTCGGGTTTTGGGGTAAGGACTCTTCCACCGCTACCGGGGACTTGCCATGGAGACTTACGAGAAACTCGGGGCTTTTTATCTCGGTCGCACGTATGACCTGCAGAAGCACAAGCCCACCGAAGAACTGGTGCTGTATGACAGTCGCGATCTGGTGACGCACGCCGTTGTTGTGGGCATGACCGGCAGCGGCAAGACCGGCTTGTGCGTCACGCTTCTGGAAGAGGCGGCCATCGACGGGATTCCCGCGATTGTCATCGACCCGAAGGGCGATCTGACCAACCTGCTGCTGACCTTCCCCGAACTGCGGCCCCAGGATTTCCGCCCCTGGGTCAACGAGGAGGACGCCCGCCGCCAGGGGCTTGATCCGGATGCCTACGCCGGTCAGCAGGCCAAACTCTGGCAGCGGGGTCTGGCCGACTGGGGCCAGGACGGTACGCGTATTCATCGCCTGCGGGACGCGGCCGAGTTTGTTGTCTACACGCCGGGCAGCGATGCGGGCTTGCCCGTGGCGATGTTGAAGTCGTTTGCCGCTCCGCCGTCGCAGGTCGTGGAGGACAGCGAGGCCATGCGGGAACGCGTATCAGGGACAACCGCGGGCCTGCTCGGGCTGATGGGCATCGAGGCCGACCCGCTGCAGAGCCGCGAGCACATCCTCGTCAGTACGATCCTGAATCAGTCCTGGAGCCAGGGGCGGGATCTCGATCTGCCCGCCCTGATCAGTGCCATCCAGAATCCGCCGTTCACTCGGTTGGGCGTGATGGAAGTGGAGAGCTTCTACCCGGCCGCGGATCGCTTCGCCCTGGCCGTGCGCTTGAACAACCTGATCGCCTCACCGGACTTCCATCGCTGGCTGGAGGGTCAACCGCTGGATATCGGCGCGATGCTGTACACCCCGGCCGCCAAGCCGCGGGTGGCTATCTTCTCCATTGCCCACCTGAATGACGCCGAACGGATGTTCTTCGTCTCGCTGCTGCTCAGCACCACCCTGGGCTGGGTGCGCGGCCAGTCCGGCACCAGCAGCCTGCGGGCATTGCTGTACATGGACGAGATCGCCGGTTACTTCCCTCCGGTATCCAACCCCCCCTCGAAGGCCCCACTGCTGACCCTGATGAAACAGGCCCGGGCCTTCGGCTTCGGCCTGGTGTTGGCCACTCAGAACCCGGTGGATCTGGACTACAAGGGCTTGGCGAACGCAGGGACCTGGTTCATTGGGCGGTTGCAGACCCAGCGCGACAAGGACCGGGTGCTGGACGGCCTCGAAGGGGCGGCGGCCAGCGCCTCGGGTGCCTTGGATCGGGCCGCCATCGACAAGACCCTTTCCCAGCTGGACAACCGCGTCTTCCTGATGAACAACGTGCACGAGGATGCGCCCGCCGTCATCCACACCCGATGGGCGATGTCCTATCTTCGTGGGCCGCTCACCCGGCAGCAGATTCGAACGCTGATCGAACCCCATCGCCGGACCGGGACGGAGGAAACCGGGGCACAGAGACCTCAACGCGCCGGCCCATTGGCTGCCAAGGCCGTTTCCGTCTCCACCGCGGAAGCCCCGCTCGAGGGCGGCTCCAGGCCAGTGCTCCCACCCGGTGTTCGACAGGCGTTCATCCCTGCGCGCTCGCTGCCGACCGGGGCCGGCGCCGTCTATCGCCCCGTGCTGTTCGCCAGCGGCACACTCCGCTACACCGATGCCAAGCTGAACGTTGATCAGGAGCAGCGCGTGGCTTACCTGGTGCCGCTTGCTGTGCGGACCGGCTCCCCGGTGGACTGGGCGTCCGCCCGGGCGACGGATCTCGGCGAGGATGACTTCGACGCCGAGCCTGCGGCCGGCGCCGCGTTCGCCCCGATACCTCCAGACGCCTCTAATGACCGATCGTATCAGGGCTGGAAGAAGGACTTCGGGGACATGCTCTTTCGGGAGTGCGCTCTGGAGCTTCTGCGGGCGGCGAGTCTCGAAGTCGTCAGCCGACCAGGGGAGGGCGAGCGCGAGTTTCAACTCCGGATCGCCCAAGCCACTCGCGAACGCCGCGATGCCGAGGTCGGCCGGCTGAGGGAGAAGTACGCCTCTCGACTGAACGTCCTGCAGGACCGCCTGCGCCGGGCCCGGCAGGCGGTGGAGGTGCAGCAGGAACAGTCGCGGGCCTCGAAGATCTCCACCGCCGTCTCGTTCGGCGGTGCGATACTGTCGGCCCTTTTCGGCAGGAAGAGGGCCAGTGTTCTGAGTGTCGGTCGCGCGGGCAGCGCCGTTCGCGGGGTGGGACGGTCCATGAAGGAAGTCGGTGATGTCCGACGGGCGGAGGAATCGGTCGAGGCGGTGCAGCAGGAAATCGCCGATCTCGAAGCCCAGCTGCAGGCCAGCATCGACGCCCTTGGACAGGAGAACCGCGAGGAACTGGAGCGCGTCGCGGTCCGTCCCAAGAGGTCGAGCATCAGCGTCCAGTCGATGCTGCTTGTATGGGAACCGTGCTGGGAGAATCCATGACTCCCACGCCAAGTCGCCGGGAATCGCGCCGGGTGATCTTCGCTCTGGTGCTGGCGGCTCTGGTCGGTGCCTGCCGCACCGCTGCCGTCGCCGGGCATCGTCCGCTCAATGTGATCCTGATTGTGACCGACGATCAGGGGATCGGCGACCTGAGCGTGACGGGCAATCCGGTGCTCAGGACACCCAACCTGGACCGGCTGGCAGCCGGCGGGGCGAGGATGACGCGTTTCTATGTCAGCCCGGTCTGCACACCGACGCGGGCGTGCCTGATGACCGGACGCTACAACTACCGCACCCGGGCCATCGATACCTACGTCGGCCGGGCGATGATGGACCCTGCCGAGGTCACCGTCGCGGAGGTCCTTCGCGACGCCGGATACGCCACCGGGATCTTCGGCAAGTGGCACCTGGGGGACAATTACCCCGTGCGGGCCATGGACCAGGGTTTCACGGAATCGCTGGTCATTCGCGGCGGGGGGATCGGACAACCCTCCGATCCGCCCGGCGGAGAGGGCAGGTACACCGATCCGATCCTGTTTCACAACGGGCGGCAGGTCCAGGCCAGAGGGTACTGCACGGACGTGTTCTTCGACGCGGCGGCAGAGTGGATCGAGAAGAACAACAGGCAGGGGCGGAGCTTCTTCGCGTACATCGCGACCAACGCGCCCCACGAGCCGCTCAACGACGTACCCAAGGATTGGTACGAGCATTACAGGAAGATGGACTTGGGCCCCGTGCTCGCCGGGTCCAAGGGCCGAGAGAGGCCCGAGCAGGAGCTGGAGAAGCTGGCACGCATCTTCGCGATGATCGCCAACATCGACGACAACGTCGGAAAGCTGATCCGCAGGCTCGAGACCCTCGGTCTCCTCGATAACACGATGGTGATCTTCCTCACGGACAACGGACCAGGTACTCGCCGATACGTTGGCAACCTGCGGGGAATGAAGAGCGAGGTGTATGAGGGCGGGATTCGCGCTGCGTTCCTGGTGCATGGGCCGAGGATGGTCAAGGCCGGGGCGCTGAGCGACATCCCGGCTGCCCACATCGACGTGATGCCAACCATCCTGGAGGCATGCGGAGTCGCAGCCCCCGAAGGGCTCAGATTCGACGGCCGGAGCATCCTGCCGCTGCTCGAGGGCCGCGGCGTCAACTGGCCTGACCGCACGATCTTCATTCAGTCACACCGCGGTGACGTGCCGGTACCGTACCATCACTTTGCCGCGATCGGTCCGCGCTGGAAGCTCCTTCATGCCTCCGGATTCGGCAAGGAGACCCTGGCGGGTCCGCCGAAGTTCGCCCTCTATGACATCGTCGCCGACCCCGCCGAGCAGCACGATCTGGCCAAGCAGCAGCCGGAGATCGTCGGTCGGCTGAAGCAGTCCTACAAAGCCTGGTTTGAGGACGTCGGCGGGACACGGCCGGACAACTACGCGCCGCCCCGCATCGAAGTCGGCACAGCGTACGAGAATCCGGTTGTGCTGACGCGCCAGAACTGGCGGCGCGAACCGGGCGAGCAGCTGCACTACGGATCAAATGGCACGTGGCTGCTGCAGGTTGCCAAGGAGGGAAGCTACAGCATCCGGTTGCGCTTCCCGGCCAGCGACTCGGACGGGAAGGCAGACATCAGGATTCAGGATGGCCAGCACACCGCACCGGTCGCTGCGGGTGCGGCCGAATCGAGCTTCCAGGGCGTCATGCTCAAGCCGGGCCCTGCGGAATTGCGGGCGACGCTCATGTTGGGCGACCAGGTTGGCGGACCATGGCAGGCAGACATCAGCGGGCCATGACCGGGTGGACCGGAACGGCGGCCTTGTCCTGCCCGGGGGGCACGTTGCCTGCCTCGGGTGATCGGAAACCTCCACCACGGCAAGGGGTGATTCGATGAAACAGGACGCGATCCGAATGACGCCATCGGCGATCTGCCCCGTCATGCTCCAGCTTCTCGTCGCTCATTGTGCGTTCGCCGCTGGGGCCGTCATCGGCCACCGCCCGAACATCCTCGTCATCATGTCCGACGAACACAACGCGAGCGTCCTGGGCTGCTACGGCAACAGGATCGTCCGGACGCCGAACCTGGATCGTCTGGCAGCCGGCGGTGTTGTCTTCGGGGCCGCTTACACCAACTCGCCGCTGTGCGTGCCGTGCCGTCTATCCTTCACGTCAGGCAAGTATATCAGTCGCGTCGGGGCCTGGAACAACAACTGCTGGCTGCCCAGTGCCGACTATCCCTCCATCGCCCGAATCATGAACGCCGCCGGCTACGAGTCCTTCCTCTGCGGCAAGATGCACTATGACCGCACTCGACGGTACGGCTTCACTGAAATCGGCGGGAACATGAACAATGCCTTCAAGAGTGGCAAGGGAAACCGCCGCCGCCCGGACGATCTGGTGTCCCGTGGGCTGAGTGACCGGTTCCGGGATTTCCGCGCGGGCGATGACTCCAACGTACTCGACCACGACCGCCGCGTGACCGCCGGGGCCGTCGAGTTCCTGACTCGCCGCCAGGCCACCGACAAGCCCTTCTTCCTGCTTGTCGGCTACCTCGCACCTCACTTCCCGCTCATTGTGCCCGAGCCCTACTGGAACCGCTACAAGGGAAAAGTGCCTGCCCCTGAAATCCCGGCCGGGCTGCTGGATTCCCTGCCGCTCAACTACAAGCACCTTCGGGCCGGCTTCGATGTCCTCAACGTGCCCCCGGATACGGTCAGAAAAGGCCGCGAACTCTACTACGGACTGACCGAGTGGGTGGACAACGAGATCGGCAAGACCCTCGAGGCCCTCACCAACAGCGGCCTCGCTGACCATACCATCGTCATCTACACCGCCGACCACGGCGAGAACATGGGCGAGCACGGCTTGTGGTGGAAGAATGCGGTATACGATTCCGCCGCCCGTGTCCCGCTGATGATCTCATGGCCCAAGAGATGGCCCGGCGGGCAACGGAGAGACAGCGTCTGCTCGCTGGTTGATGTCGTCCGGACGATTGCCGACCTCGGCTGCGCCAAGGTGCCCGCCGACTGGAACGGCTCGTCACTCTGCGGAGTCTTGGATGATCCCAAGGCGGCCTGGAAGGACCTGGCGATCAGCGAGTACTACGCCCACCACATCGCCAGCGGATATGTCATGTGCCGCAAGGGGCCGTTCAAGTACGTGTACCACACGCCGCCCGACCAGAAACACCCGGCGGAGCGAGAACTGTACGACCTGCGCAGCGATCCCGGCGAATGGCACAACCTCGCTGCCGATCCCGCCCAGAAAGACCGCCTCGAGCCAATGCACGCCGCACTCGTGAAGGAACTGGGTGAACACCCCGACAAGGCCGAACTGCGTTGCCGGGCCGATGGTGCCAAGGGTTACGACCGGGCCGAAAGCCCCACGACCCGCAGGCAGCGGGCCCGCGCAGCCCAGTGACGATCGCGGATCATGGGCGGGACACAAAAGCAGAACCGTCGGGCGATCTAGCCCCCACGCTCGATCGTGACGTTTTGCTGCTTGGCCAGATGGCCCTGTCGCGTCCGGACGTGATAGGTCAGCTCCGTCTTCTTGCCCGCCGGGCAGCTCGCGGTCAGCTGGACCGTCTGGTAGTCATGCCGGGCCGGCTCCAGCTTGCTGATGAACGCCACATCACCGGGGAAGGTCCGCCGAAGCTCCACCTCGATCGGCCTGGGCCGATAGTTGCGGATCCGCTCTGCGTAGCCCACGTGGTCCTCCCAGCCGACCACCACGTCATTGATCTCGAGCTTGGTGCCGCCGCCGTACTCCTTGTACACGTTCAGGCCCTGACGCTGAAACCAGATATGCTCGCGCCAGGTCTTGAGCTTGACCCATTCGTGGACCACTTCGGGGTCCGGTCCGAGATTCAGCTCGATCTTGTCCCCGATGGGCACGTACTTGATCTGCTGCTGCACCCGGAAGCCTAGACCGTCCTTGCCGTTGTCCCGATACACCCGGACGATCCCGTCCGGCAGCGGCGTTGTACCCAGCTTCGACTCCGCGTCGTTTCTCAGCAGGAACATGCGCACCAGCTGATCGCCGTACTCCGCCGGCCGGTAGCGATACTGGATCTTGAACGGGATCTGGCGACCGTCGAACGACCGCAATCGCTTGCTCCAGCCGTTCTGAATCGTCTCCGTCCCCTCGACCGTGTAGATGAAGTACTCGCCCAGGCCTTCCTTTTCGATCTTCTTGGGCACACCAGCAGACGTGGCCGCGGGCGCCAGCGCGTTCGCCACTTCCGCCACCTTGTCCTTGGCAGCCAGTTTCCGAACCGCCCCCGCGACTCCCTCTTCGAGCTGCTCGATGCCCTTACCGTACTGCCGTTGAGCCAACTCAGCGATCTTCTCGACCAGGTTGATCGTGCCGACCACCAGCCGCACCTGGGCGTTCTCGTATTCCTCGCCCGAGTGGTTAAACACCCGCACAAAGCCGGTAACGTCCATCACCGTCTCGCCTGGATCGGTGATGCACACGTAGTCCGCCGACCAGGTGATCCCGCTGGTGAAGTAGCTGATCTCTGCCACCGCCTCCATGTCTCCCCCGGCCTCCACGTTCCAGTAGAGCATCTGCGGCTTGTCCAGTGGATAGGTGGTGTCCAATACCTCGAGCTGGGCCGCCTGCTTCGGGAACCGCAGCGTCACCGAAGTCGGGTCGATCAGGGTGTTGGCCCAGGAAAACTGGAGCGGGTTGACCCCTTTCTTGAACGTCACGTGCCGTGTCTCGCGCACCAGGGTCAGATCCTCGGCGTTGTAGATCGTCAGCTGGACCGTGTCCCGTGACGGTACGGTGGACAGATCAATGTTCCTTGCCCAGGCTGGGGCGGTTGCGAGCAGGATGATTGCCAATGTCTTCATATCCGTTGTCCGTTTGTCGTTGAACTCTCTGGTCCCCAACCCCTCGGTTCGGTTTCCCCCGTCTCACCATTCGTTCTTGATCATCAGGTGCAGCTTGTGCACGACCTTCTCGGCGGCGCCGTCAGCCGCACGGGGCTTCAACGGAATGTGGAAAACCAGCCGGTCGAACGTGCTTTTCTCCGCGTCAAGGCCGCCGGCGAATGTCGTTTCGGAACCGAGCTCCCACTCGACATCTCGCTTGGTGTCGCCGCGGGTTTCATGACGAACGGCCCGGGCCTGTTCGATCACGTCAAGCGTGACCGGCGAGTCCTTGAAGTTCTCGATTTCGTACTGGATCACCACCTCCTGGTTGGCGAGATTGCCGGCCAGGATCTTGTGGTCATTCCGCGCGATCACGCGGCGGACGACGATATCCTTGGCCACGCCGAGATAGAGCTTCATCTCGTCATCCATGGGCGTGAACTTGCCCCAGTCTTCGCCCACGAAGGCCTCACCGCCCTTGCCGTCATCCTGAAAGATGCGGGCTTTGCCGGGCATGAGCGGGAATCTCCCCAGCTTGTGTTCCTTGTCGTTCTTCAACACGTAGTGCATGGGAATCCGCAGCTTTTTCTGCGGTTCGTCCAGGTAGGCGAACTCCGCCAGGCTTGCGGTGTAGGTCTTCTGGATCGGAACGTCCGCGAAGCGGGCGGACAGGATCTGCTTGGTCTCGTTGATTCCGATCGGCCGGAGAAAGTGATCGCCGAAACCGGCCCAGAGTCCAGCCTCGCCAAAGTCCTCGTTGGCCAGGTTCTGCAGCTTCACGTATTGCGAGAGCAGCAGGCTTCTCTCGTCATGGGCGGCCGTGGCCCGGTATTCAAAGCTCTTGTTGAGCTGCCCGATGATGTAACTGATCCGCACCCGGGCCGGGCCGGACTGGCCGGCCGATACCTGCCAGACCAGGGCATTCTCATTGGGCGGGTAACTGACCGACAGCACCTTGATCCCCTCCGGGTCAGCCAGAGGTCGAAACTGGATGCTGTCCTTGTCAATGGCCGTGTTGGCCCAGGAGAAGTCGACCTGATTCACGCCTTTCAGCAGCGGAACGACTCGCTCCTCCTCGACCAGGGTGACGTTCGGCTGGTCAAGCTGGATCTCGACCCGTTCACGTCTGGGCAACGTGATCAGCTTGATGCGGGCCAAGGCCGGCGAAACCACCACAGCCAGGACAGTGAGCACGATTGGGGCCGACTTGAATCGAGGCATGCCGAAAGCCCTTCGGATGATCCCCCGGGAAGGGTCTCCGCTCGCCTTGAACGGGCTCCCCGGCGGGTGCGTTTCATGAATAGAAGCCGTTCCTTCGCCGCGGTTCCCTGAATTCGATGCCGACTGAGCCCGGCCGGAGTGGTGCAAACCGCTCCACCGATCGGCGCGCGGCCAGCTGCCGAAAGGCAGGTGGCGTCATGACATGGGGGAGGTCCCGACGGATATTCCGGCAAGAACGGGCAGGCGAGGGGCCTCGTGGGCGCAGGAGAGAGATGACCAGAGTGGAGAGAGCGTATGCGTGTCGACGCGGGTGTGATGAGAAGGACCTTGCGTGGGCGTTCGCTTGCGGGTGTACTATCGCCTCTTCGCCATTCTCCCAACTCAGCCGGACGACGGCGAACGGAGGATGATCCATGTTGGCGGCGTCGGGAGGCCCGCCGGGTGGTCCGGAGGATGACGCGCAGGGACAGGGGATGGCCCTGCTTATCGGACTGTTCGTGTTCCTGGATCGACGGAGGACCCGCCCGAACGAGGGTAGGCCGTTTCCGCCAGTGAGGATCCATGGGTATTCAAGGTGCCATTTTCGATCTGGACGGCACGCTGGCCAATACGTTGCCGGATTTGACCGAGGCGATGAATCACGCCCTGGGCACGCTGGGAAGGTCTCCATGTTCGCAGGAGGAAGTCCGCCGGTGGGTTGGTGAAGGGCTGCCAACACTGTGTCGGCGAGCCTTGTCGAGGAGCTCTCCGGGCGGCTTCGATGTTCCCGACGACGCGATGGCAATCCGGATGGCTCAGGTGTTCACGGCCTACTACAGCGATCATCGGTTGGGTAAGACCCGACCCTACGAGGGCATCCCGGAACTGCTCGACGAGCTCGCCCGCCGAGGCATTCCCATGGCTGTCCTGTCCAACAAGCCGCACGAGCACACCCGTCCGATGGTCGAGGCGCTGTTCAGCCGATGGTTATGGGTGGCGGTTGAGGGTTACCGGGCGGAGGAATACCGCAAGCCGGATCCGCGGACCGCCCTGGAGATCATTGCCCGGATGGGCGGCCAAGCCTCACGGATCATGCTGGTGGGCGATTCAGCCACCGATATCCAGACCGGCCGGAACGCGGGCGTGGTCACCGTTGGGGCGGCGTGGGGGTTCCGCGATCGCCCTGAGCTGGTCGACGCCGGTGCCGACCTCGTGATCGACCACCCGCTCGACTTGGTCAGGTACCTGTAACGGGCGGGGGATCCCCTGTTCTCGAGGCTGTTATCGCGATTAACTGCCGCGTCGGTGGGACGTTCAGAGGCCTTGACCCCCTTCGTGGGCGACGGGTATAATCTGATGAAGTACTCACCGTCATTGTGCCGGCGGTACACGACCCGCGTGGTCTCGTGAACCGGAGAGCGTCGTTGCAGTTGTTCGTTCGCGTGACAGGTTTGTTCGCGATCGCGCTGGGTGTGTCGTCCGTCGCGTTGGGGATGATCCAAGCGGGGACCCCCGTTGCCGCGAACATCGGCGGTCCGTGGACGTATCCAGCGGCCGCGAAGCCGGGCACGTCTGAGCTCGCCTGGTCAACCCAGATCAACGAACCGGCGGCCACCTACATCGCCATTCACTTCGTGGACTTCGATCTGGCTCCCGGCGATTACCTCTTGGTGTCGGATGCCCAGGGAGGACAGACCTACACACTTGAAGGCAAGGGCAAGATGGGCCGCGGGACCTTCTGGTCCCAGCACATCAAGGGCGGGGCGGTCCTTCTCCAGTTGATGGTATCCAGCGCGACCGGCGGACAAGGCTTCCGAATCGACCAGTATGTGACCGGTTTCCTCGACCTGGGCCCGGCCCCTGGGACGGCCGGCTCTGCAGCCGAGGGCTCAGCCTCAGCGGACACGACCATCGGGGAGGCTGCCACCATGGGTCGGTCCGTCCAGGCCCTGTGCGGTATCGACGACAAACGCAACGCCGCCTGTTTCAGGGATTCTCATCCTCTGGTGTACGATCGCTCGCGGCCGGTCGCTCGTCTGCTGATCAATGGTTCTTCGCTCTGCACCGGTTGGCTGGTCTCGCCGCAGAACCACCTGTTGACCAACGAGCACTGCATCAGTTCGGAACTCGATGCCGTCAACACCGACTATGAGTTTATGGCAGAAGCTCCGAACTGCGAGGACATCAACTCTCCACTCGGTTTTCGCGGTACCGTCGTTTCGGGCGCGACCTTCATCCAGAGCAATCTCGATCTGGACTACGCCCTTCTGCAATTCACCGCAGCTTCCCCGGTGGACACGTACGGGTATCTCCAGGTCGACAATCGAACCACCGCGGTCGGAGAGCAGGTGTTCATCCCACAGCATCCCGGCGGCCGGGCCAAGGAGCTGGCTCTGTTCAGCACCGATCCTCACGATCCAGACGGCTTTTGCCGGGTGACCTCGGTCAGTGAGCCGGCCTGCACCGGCAGCGGCGGCAATCTGGATCTGGGCTACTACGCGGACACCGAGGGCGGGTCCTCGGGCTCGCCGGTGATCTCGATGTCCTCGTACAAGGTCATCGCCTTGCACCATTGTGCGGTCTGTCCTAATCGAGCCGTACCCATCAACCTGATCTGCCAGGATATGCCTTCAGGCATCTGCCTCGATTCGAGTGGTTTCGTGAGCCTGTCGCGCAATTCCTACGGCTGCCAGGACGTGGTTTCGATCACCGCCGGGGACACGGATTTGATGGGAAGCGGCACCGTCACGGTCGCGATTTCATCCAGTGTGAGCGGCGATCACGAGACCGTTGTCCTCCAGGAGAACACGGCGGGCTCGGGCGTGTTTGTGGGCACGATCGGCCTGATGAGCGCTGGCTCTGTCGCCGAGAACGGATCGCTCGAGGTGAGCCTCGCCGACGTGGTCACCGCCGCATTTCAAGATGCGAGCGACAACGCAGGCCAGCCGGCCTTGGCGACCGATTCCGCCCAGGTGGATTGCGCTCCGCCGGTCGTCTCCGACGTCCAGATCGTTGAGCTGGGGCCTTTCCTGGCGACGATCTCCTTCCGGACCGACGAGCCGGCAACCTGCGCGCTGGACTACGGCCCGGATTGTGGTTCGCCGGCCGGCGAGGCGGCCGGGTCGGCGTGGCAGACGTTGCATGTCATCCAGCTCAACGATCTTGCCCAGCAGACGCGATACCACTTCTCGATCAGAGCCCTGGATGCGGCGGGCAACGTGCTCACGGCCGACAACGGCGGCAGCTGTTTCTCCTTCGACACGCCGGGGCAACCCGACGAATACTATACGGAGATGTTCGTCAACCGGGCCATCGATCTGCAGTACAAGTCTATCCTCTTTATTCCCGACGGTTCTCCCAACTTCTATCGGGCGTGCGTCCAGCCCATTACCGCCCTCCCCACCGATCCCACCGGCGGCATCCCCTTGTCCCCGGGTGACGACGATCCCGCCGAGGTGTTTCTCCCGGGGTCGCTGTACGGCGTCAGCTACGATGAGTTCTTCGTCGGGGGAAATGGCTACATCACCTTCTCGATGAGCGACAAGGCGTTTGTGGAGTCGCTCGAGGGCCATTTCAATCTGCCGCGAATCTCCGCCTTCTTCGATGACCTCAATCCGACTGCCGGTGGCACGGTGAGCCTGAAGCAATTGCCCGACCGCGTGACCGTGACCTGGCTGGATGTTCCAGAGTACAAAGCAACTACAAAGAATACTTTCCAGGTCGAGCTGTTCGCCGACGGCCGCATCCAGCTCAGCTACCTGGATATCGCATCCACCGACGGCCTGGTGGGCCTGTCCGCCGGGTTCGGGGTGCCGGGCAACTTCGTGGTCAGCGATCTGAGCGGTGAAGTGTGTACCGCGGCTCCGGCCATCACCTCGGCGGTGTCGAGGAAGACCCACGCCGGCAAGGTCATGGACCTTGATCTGCTGACACCGGCCACCGGGGGCTGCGGCATCGTGGTGGAAAGCCGGCAGGGTGGTCCGACCGAAATCGTGGTCACGTTCGATCTTCCCGTGCAGGAGGCCGGCATCAGCGGCGGCGACGTGGAAGTGTCCAGCGGCGCCATCAGTGAACTGTCCATCATGAATCAGCAGCTCACCGTGAAACTGGTCGGCGTGCGGAACGGCGAACAACTGGTGATGAGATTCCCGGGTATCCTGGGTCCGGTGAATACGCCCGTGGCCGCCAGCCTGTGCCTGGCCGTCTTGGCGGGCGACGTCAATGGCGACTGTGCCGTCAACGTGCTCGATCTGACCCGGGTCCGGCTCAACATGAGCCTGCCGGTGACGACCAGCAACTACTTGTGTGACATCAACACCGACGGCAGGATGAACGTCCTTGATCTTGCCAAGATCCGCATCAACATGGGTCAGTCCTTCGCCCAGACATCCTGCCCCTGAGGACGCCATGACCCCGTCCGAGCGATCTCGCCACGTTCTCGATCTGGCCCTCGATGCCGGATTCGATCTGGCAGCCATTGCCCCGGTCGAATCCATCAGGCGAGCCCAATACTACATCGAGTGGCTGGAAGCGGGGCGCCACGGTGAAATGGAGTACCTGCGGCGCACACGCGACGTGCGGGTCAACCCCGCCAGACTGCTGGACGGCGCCCGTGCGGTGATCGTTCTGGCTGACAGTTACTGGCAGAAGGCTTCGCCGCACCCAAGCAGCAAAGACGCCGGCGAACCCCGCGGCCGGATTGCCCGCTACGCCTGGGGACGCGACTACCACCGCGTGATGCGTAAGAAGCTCGACCGACTGGCCGAGGCCATGCGGGCCACGATCGCCGAGCCGCTCCAGGTTCGATGCTGCGTGGACACCGCGCCGATCATCGAACGCGAGGCCGCCGCGGCCGCCGGGCTCGGATGGATTGGAAAGAACACCCTCGTCGTCCACCCTCGCCTGGGCTCGTTTTTCTTCCTGGGCGCCGTGGTCACGACCCTGGATCTGGAGCCCGGCCAGCCGATGACCGACCACTGCGGAACCTGCCGGCGATGCCTGGACGCATGCCCGACGGGTGCCCTTACCGCCCCGTATCAAATGGATGCCCGCCGGTGTGTTTCCTACCTGACCATCGAACACCGCAGCGATATTCCCGGCGACCTCGCTGCACGAATGGGCGACTGGGTCTACGGCTGCGATGTCTGCCAGGAGGTCTGCCCGCGCAACCGCAGTATACCTGTAACCCGGGAGCCGGCGTACGAGGTACAGGATCCCGATGCCCTGGCCCCCTGGCCGGTTCTGACCGAAGTGGCCCACTGGTCGGAGGCGCAGCGCCAGCTGCGACTGGCCGGCAGCGCGATGAAACGGGCTTCCCTGGCCATGTGGCATCGAAACGCCGCCCTCGCCGCCCGAAACAAGGCCTCGACTGCTGCCACACTTTAATGCCGGGCCCTCCGGCCGATGGCCGGTCATTTGGTGTAAGAAGCTCCCGGGAACGTCAATATAGGTAGATTCGGGCGGTGCTTGAGGTCGCCAGCCCGCTGTATGCGTAGCTTGGAGCGTGGTATCATGCGTCGGCGGTGCACGGTATCGCCGATCGCGGGTGAGGACAAAACCATGACCGAGTTGCAGCGTCCTGTCCGGCAAGCCAGACGCCGGCTTTGGGTGATGCGGTGGATGGGTGCTCTGGCCTGGACACTGGCCGGCTCCACCGTCCTCTTCATGGTCACCGTGATGGTCGAGCGGTCCTTTGGTCTGTTCGCTCAGAGCGGGCCCTTCCTACTGGCGACGGCGGCCGGTCTGGCCGGTGCCGCCGTGCTGGCGGCCGCGATCTGGACCTTGGCGACCCGCGAGAGCATGATGACTGCAGCCGCACGGTTGGATGAAGCCGCGGGGCTGCGCGAGCGGGTGGGGAGCGGATTGTACTGTGCCTCGTCCTCGGATCCCTTTGCCCAGGCAGTGGTCAGTGATGCCCGACAGGCCGTGCGCGGCTTGGCCGTTGGTCACCACCTGCCTATCGCGGCCCCACGAGGTACCCCCTATACCCTGGGCACACTGCTGATGGCTCTGCTGGTTCTGTGGCTCTTCCCACCCTTGGATCTGGCCGGAACGCGAACTGAAAAAGAACAGAAAAAACAGAATGAACAAATGGTCAAGCGATCGCAGGCCCAGATCATACCCATCGTGAAGAAGACGATGGACGAGATTCGCCAGAAAAACCCTGCGATCAAGGACGAGATCGACAAGCTCGAGCCGATGGAGGCGGACGCGCTCCAGACCCCGCTCGACGTTCGCCGACAGGGTCTCAAGCAGGTGGAAAAGCTGGGCCAGAAGCTCGAGGACCGCAAGAACAGCGAGGAAATCGGTAAGGTCAACGAGTTCGCCAAGATGATGCGTCATCTGGCAGCGGAGAGCAAGAGCCAGTCACCGGTGGGCAAGCTCGCCGAATCCATGTCCAAGGGGGATTTCAAGGCCGCCCAGGAGGCGATGGCCCAGATTCAGGCGAAACTGTCCGCCACGCCCAAGACGGAAGCCGAGAAGAAACAGGCCGAGGAACTGAAAGCCCAGCTCGCCAAGATCTCGGCCAAGATCGATCAGATCGCCAAGGACGACAAGAACATGCGCGACAAGCTCAGCAATGCCGGGCTGAGCGACAAGGAGATCAAGCAGGCGCTGCAGAATCTGAACGACAAGAAACTCGACGCCGTCGCCAAACAGTTGGCGGAAAAGGGCATGTCGCAGCCGCAGATCAGCCAGCTCATGCAGCAACTGGCCAAGCGCGGGGCAGCGTGCGACGCGGCCAAGCAAATGGCCAAGAACATGGCCTCGGCCTGCAAGTCCGGGCAGCCGGGCCAGCAGGGCCAGCAAGGCCAACAGGGTGCCGACGGGGGCCAGCCGGACGACCTGTCCGGCCTGACCGCAGCGGCTCAGCAGCTCTCCGAGATGGAGTCGCTTCAGCAGGAGATGAACCAGATCGCCGCGGCCATGGCCGATGTGAGCGCCGCAAAGGACAGCCTCGGAAACGCTTGCCAGGCGTGCAACGGCACGGGCATGGTCAATGGCAAGCCCTGCTCCGCCTGCAATGGCAGTGGCATGAACCCCGGCAACGCGATGGGCCAGGGACAGGGCCACGGGCCAGGCATGGGTCCTAATCCGGGCCAGGGGCAGGGCGGCGTCGCCCCCTCCGCTCAGACCGCTTTCAGGGCGGTTGAACGGCGGAGCTCCGTGATCACCAGGCCGGGCAGCATCATCTCCCAGAAGTTCATCAACGGTGAACAGATCAAGGGTGATGTCTCGACGCCGTTCAAGGAGGCCATGATCTCGGCCGAGCGCGACGTGACCGACGCCATCGAGCGCGAGCAGATTCCGCGGCAGTACCAGTCCAGCGTGAAGAACTACTTCACACGAGCCCGTGAAACGGCGCCACCGGCCAAGGACGAACCGCCCACGCCCGAGAAGAAGTGAGGAAATGGGGCGTCGGTGCGAGGTCTGGGCACAGCGTCAGCATCAGCGAGCCGCCGGGTCCCACCCGGCGGTTTGGTATGGGAAACGAACGGAGGTGAGTCGGGACCACCTCCGCCAGGGAGATCATGGGACCATGGCTTGTCGCCCTACAGTTCATTGCCTGGCCGTCAAGCTCCACTTGCGGCAGAGCCTTGCTGTCCTCGCACCCCCCATCATCCTGGCGATCGGGTGTCTTGCCGGGTGTGACTCCAAACCCGCGGCACCCAGCATCATACTCTACAGCAGCGTGGATGAGCCGATCGCCCTCCAGGTCGTCGACGCTTTCACGAAGAAGACCGGCATTCAGGTTCAGCTCAAGCTGGATACCGAGGCAGGCAAGACCACCGGTTTGGTCCGCCGTATCCGGGCGGAGAAGGATCGCCCCCGGGCAGACGTGTTCTGGTCCAGCGAGCTTTTCAATACCATCAAGCTGGCCCGCGAGGGACTCCTGGCCGAGTATCGCCCACCAGCGGCCGACATTCCCGATCGATATCGAGATCCCGATGGCCGCTGGACCGCATTCGCATCGCGGGCTCGGGTGCTCATCTTCAATACCGACCGCGTCAAGAGAGAGGAAATCCCGGCCAGCTGGAGAGAAGTGGCCGATGACCGCTGGCGCGGCCGCCTGGCCGTGGCCAATCCTCAGTTCGGCACCACCGGCGGGCAGTTCGCGGCCATGTATGTCCTCTGGGGCGAGCCGGTCTACATCCACTACCTCCAGAAACTCAAGGGGATACTCTCCGGGCCGATGCTCGACGGCAATGCTACTGTCGCCCGCCAGGTGGGCAGCGGAAACCTGGCCATGGGGATGACCGATACCGACGACGTGTATGCCCGCCAGGAACGCAGAGAACCGGTCGACCTGACGTACCCCGATTTGGGCGACGGCGGCACGCTGCTGATTCCCAATTCGGTGGGCTTGATCACTGGGGCACCTCATGGCGGTGATGGCAAGAAGCTGGTGGATTTCCTTGCCTCCGAGGAGACCGAGCGGATCCTGGCCAGGAGCGACTCGCGCAACATCCCGGTTCGTTCGAAGCTCCGCGATGAAGTCGGGATGCGGCTGCCGCCGGAAACCAAGGTCTCCTTTGCGGAGGTTGCAGATGCCATGGAGCCGGCCATACGGCTGGCGAGCGAGCACCTGGCACAGTGACCGCCGGCGCGGCGGATCGGGAGTCACCGGTGGCGGATAGTCAAAATGGCGAGAGTGGCAACCGCGGTCCTGTGCATCGTCGGCAGCCTGGCGCTGCTCGCGGCGGTGGTCCTTCCGTTCATCGGCATCGGCATGGCGTCCCTGGATCGTGGATCGCCGGTCAACGATCCGCGCATCATCCTGCCGTCCTCGGTCCTGCTGACGCGGAGCGTTACCCTAAGCACTGCGGCCAGTGTCGGGGCGCTGGTCCTCGGCCTCTGGCCGGCAGCGGTGCTCGGCTCGACGAGACGTCAAGCGTGGCCGCTGGCGCTGGGGTTGACGCTGACGCCGCTGCTGGTGCCTCCTCAAGTCTACGCCTATGCCTGGGGTCTGTTGCCGGGCGTCGGCGGCGTGCTCGGATCATTCGTTCCCGCGGGGCCGTCGGCTCCGGCATCGGGACTTGGCGCAGCGGCGAAAGCCGGGGTCATCTCCGCAGGGTGGCTCTGGCCGGTCGTGGCCTTGATCGTCGCGGTCGGCTGGCGCGCCGCCGGGCGATCGGCATACGCGCTGGCGGTTCTCGACACGACGCCGGCACGGGCCTGGTGGTTCGCGGTCCTGCCCAGCCTCCGTCCGTACATGCTGGCCGCCGGGTGCGCTGTCTTTGCCGTGACATTGACCGACTATGCGATTCCGCATTTCGCCCTGGCCAGGGTGTACGCCACGGAACTGATGGCCCTGGTCGATATCGCCGCGGCTCCCGGCGAGGTCGTTCGCATGGCCGCCCAGCCGGTCATGGTCATGGCCGTTCTGGGCCTGCTGGTGGGCCGGAGCCTGCAGGCCATGCGCGACTGGCATCTCTCCGAAGCAGGCGAAGACGATCTCGGTGGCGGGCGCAACGCATGGATGGGAGGCCCGGGCTCCGGGCTGCGAGCGGCCGCGGGCGCCAGCTTGGTCTGGATGCTGACTCTGGGCATGCCGGTGGCGGCCATGTTCCTCGCCCTGCGCAGGTGGGACGTGTGGGGCGAGGCGTTCTCGGTGTTCAGCCGGCAATGGCGGGCTTCATTGCAGGTCGCCGCCCTGGTCGCGGCCGTGTCGGTGTTGATTGCGATCGCGACCGTCCTGCTCTGGCGGGCGTCGAGACGGCATGGTTTGCAGTGGCCGGCCCTGGCCGTCTTGGTCACCGCGCTCATGCCGCCCGCGGCCATGGGCATCGGCCTCATCATGGTGTTCAATCGCCCTGGTGCATGGGGCTATCTGTACGACAAGACACTCGTCGTGTGGTGCCTCGGCCTGATCGGGCGGTATTCGGCCATTGTGGTACTGGTGGCTTGGCTGGCCACCAGCCGACAGGACATGGCCGCGGTCGAGCAGGCTCGCAGCGACGGAGCGGACGGCACGAGTGTCCTGGCCCATGTGCTGCTGCCTGCGGCGTGGCCGGCGTTGCTGGCGGGAGGGCTGATCGTCGGCATGCTCTCCCTGTTCGAGATCGTCATGACCCAGGTGGTCGGGCCGGTGGGATATCCCAGTCTGGCCGTGACCATCCTGAACCACATGCACTATGGACGCGATGACATGGTGATCGCCACCAGTCTGGCCGTGCTGTCTGCAGGTGTGGTGGTGACACTTGTGGCCGGTTGGCTCTTTGGGCGGGGCAGGAGTTGAAAGCGGGCCCGGCGGGCGATGACGATGAGCAAGCGAGGCAAGATGATCCTGGCGACCCTGCTGCCAGCCGCGCTGAACGGTTGTGGCGGAGACGGCGACTTGTCCCCGCGGCCACCGGAGAAGACCTTCGGTGATCACGGCCTCGGTCCCGGACAGTTTGTCTATCCACGAGCCCTGACAGTTGCCCCCGACGGCGCTGTCTTTGCCGTGGACAAGTACGCTCGTATACAACGATTCAAGCCGGATGGCACCTTCGAGATCTGCTGGCAGATGCCGGAGTGGCTTTCAGGGAAACCAACCGGTCTGGGCGTCGATGCGAGCGGGCGGCTTTTCGTGGCCGACACTCACTATCACCGGGTCATGGTCTTCGACCGAGACGGCAAGGAACTCGCCCGATTCGGCTCCATGGGCGAGGAGATGGGGCAGTTCATCTTCCCTACCGACGTGGCCTCGGACGGAGACGGCAACATCTACGTGGCGGAGTACGGCGGCAACGATCGCATCACCCGGTTTACGCCGGACTTCAAGCCGGTCGCCAGCTTCGGCGGCCAGAAGACCGGCGAGGCCGAGTTGCTACGCCCGCAGTCGATCGCGTTCGATGCCCAATGGGATCTGTGGGTGGCGGACGCCTGCCATCACCGCATCTGCCGGTTCAGTCGAGAGGGTCGGCTTCTAAGCCGGTTTGGCGCCATGGGCACTGCCCCCGGGCAGCTGCAATACCCGTACGGCGTCGCGGTGCGTCCGGACGGCACGCTGCTGGTGTGCGAGTTCGGAAACGCACGGCTGCAGCACTTTGACCGCAACGGCAAGAGTCTGGGCTGCTGGGGCTCGCCCGGGCGAGAACCCGGGCAGCTCTGTGCGCCCTGGGCGGTGGGAATCGGCGGGAACGGGTTTGTTTATGTTCTGGACTCAGGCAACAACAGAGTGCAGATGATCAAGATGTGATGTTGGCGTTGAGCTTCCCCATCTCGTTCGAGCGGCCGGAATGGCTCTGGCTGATGGCGGCGATCCCGGTGATCGCGGTCATCTCGGTGCGTTCCCTGGCCGGGCTGGACCGCTGGCGGCGAATCCTGGCGGTGGTCATGCGCTCGCTGGTGATCATCGCCCTCGCCATCGCCTTGGCGGAGATCCAGTACGTCAGGCGCAACGACCATGTGGCGGTGATGTTCGTGCTCGACCGCTCCAAGAGCATCCCCGACGATCGCCGCGAGGCCGCCCAGAACTACGTCAAGGAGTTGTCCTCCAAGGCCCACCCGGACGACCGCATCGGCGTGATCGGCTTCGACGGCCAGACCGGCGTCGACCTGATCAACAGCCGCGGCGGGGCCGCCATCTTCGGCTTCGGCACCGCCCTCGAGCCAGATCGAACGGACATCGCCGGGGCTTTGCGGATGGCCATGGCGTCGTTTCCCGAAGGCTTCTCGCGGCGCGTCGTGCTCGTGACCGACGGAAATGAGAACCTCGGTAGCCTGAACGAGGAAATCGAGGTCGCCGCGGCCAACAAGGTCGCGGTCGACGTCATTCCCATCGAGTACCAGCTCCGAAACGAGGTTCTGTTCGATCGGATCGTCGTTCCCCCCCACGCCAACAAGGACACCAAGATCCCGCTTCGCCTGCTCCTCAAGAGCCGCGAGAACACCAAGGTCCAGCTGACGCTGTACGACAACGACCGCAAGATCGAGTTGAAGGACACAGTTCTGCCGCTGGTCGGCGGGATGCAGCCCAACCCCTTCACCATTCCGATCGAGGTGCAGGGGGGCGGCGTGCACCGCTTCCAGGCCCAGGTGACCCCGCTCATGGCGAGCGACGACACCATTCCGGAAAACAACCGGGCCACAGCATTCACGTTCGTCGTCGATCAGGGCAAGGTGCTGATCGTCAGCCTGCCGCAGTCGATCGAGGGGCAGGTCCGCCGGGATACCGATGATGTGCTGGTTGAGGCCCTTGGCCGCGAGCGAATCGAGGTCGAAGTGGCCAATGACGTCAAGGACCTCGACCTGCTCAAGCTCCAGGAATACGCCGCCGTGGTGCTGGCCAACACCTCGGCGGGCGAGTTCACCGACGATCAGCACAAGGCCCTGGCCAGCTACGTGCGGGACTTCGGCGGCGGTCTCATCATGACCGGTGGCGACGAGAGCTTCGGGGCGGGCGGCTGGATCGGCAAGCCGCTCGAGGAAACTAGCCCGGTCAGCTTCGAGATCAAACAGAAGCAGGTCATGCCCCGGGGCGGCCTGGCCATCATCATGCACTCCTGCGAGATCCCGCGCGGCAACTACTGGGGCGAGCAGGTGGCCCTCAAGAGCCTCGAGACGATCAGCTCACTCGACTACTTCGGCGTGGTCTGCTACTCCTATCGCATGAACGGCTACAACTGGGATGTCCCCCTCGCGCCGGCCCTCGACAAACCTCTAATCAAGAAGAAAATCACCAGCATGCAGATCGGGGACATGCCCGATTTCGCCCAGACCATGACCATGGCGGTCGACGGCTTGATGAGCAAGAAGGACGCATCCCAACGGCACGTCATCATCATCAGCGACGGCGACCCCACCCCTCCGTCCGCCAGCACGATCGACTACATGAAGAAACACCAGATTACCTGCTCGACCGTGGGCATCGGTTACGGCGTGCATGTGCAGGAAGCGAACCTCCGCCAGATCGCCAGGGACACGGGCGGCCGATTCTACGACGTGAAGGATCCCACCAAGTTGCCCCAGATCTTCATGAAGGAGGCCAAAGTCGTCCGCAAGCCGCTGATCGACGACCGCGTCTTCTCGCCGCGGCTGGTGTTCGACTTCGCCCAGATCACCCAGGGAATCAGCGATCGGGACTTGCCCAGGCTGGGGGGCCTGGTGCTCACCGAGCCCAAGCCGGACTGCATCATGCCCATTGTCCGCCGGAGCCAGGACGGCAACGACCCCGTGCTGGCCCACTGGAACTACGAGATGGGCAAGATGGCCGTCTTCACCAGTGGCTGGTGGCCGAAATGGGGCACCGAGTGGAGCAACTGGGCCAAGTACGGCAAGTTCTGGGCCCAACTGCTCCGCTGGGCCATGCGTCAGGAGGAGTCCGCCGACTTCGATGTCATGGCCCGCATCGACGGCAACAAAGGACACATCAGCATCGAGGCTCTGAACAAGGACGCAACCTATCTCAACTTCCTGAGATTCGCCGGCCGTCTGACCACCCCCAGCATGGAGACGAAAACCCTCGCCGTGACTCAGACCGGGCCGGGCCGCTACGAGGCGGCGTTCGACGTCGACGAACACGGCAACTACCTCATCAACCTGACGTACCGCGACGACAAGGGGATGCACCAGATCCGCACCGGCGTGAGCATGCCCTATTCCCCGGAGTTCCGCGAGATGGGGACGAATCTGAGCCTGCTCAACCGCGTGGTCGAACGGACCGGCGGACGCATGTTGCTGATGGATCCGCTTCGGGACAAGGTCTTTGACCGGCATCTGCCGCCGGCCATCTCGCGCCAGCCGGTGTGGCGTTGGATCGTGACTTGGCTGCTGTTGCCCCTGTTCCTGCTCGACGTCGCCACTCGGCGGCTGGCCTCGAACCTGGCCATGTCCATCTACGTCGAGGTGGCGGTATTCGTGGTCTCCTGTGCCGTGCTCTATACCGCCAGTGCTCCGCGGTTCGGGTACGTCGGGGCCCTGGTCCTGGCCGAGGTCATCGGCTGGACGATCCGTTACAACTACCTGGTGCCAACCATCCAGTTCTTTACCGCCAGCGTGACCGCCCTGGCTCGCGTCGGGCAGCGCAGCACCGCCTCGCTGTCCCAGCTCAAGGACGTCAGCGGCAAGGTTCGTGAAGGCCTCGACGCCCGGGTGGCCGAGAAGCGCGAACAGAGGACCATCGAACTGGAACCGACGCCGGCAGCCAGCGCCAAGACCAGGTTCGACGTCGGCGACAAGGCCGCCGCCAAGCCTGCGGCGGACCTGAGCCAGACACTCGGCAAGGCCGCCGCCAAGGCGGGCGAGCCGGGCTACACCGAGCCCAGGCGCAAACCGGGAACCAAGGACGCGGGTGATCTGACCTCCAGGTTGCTGAGGGCCAAGCGCCGCGCCAAGGAAGACATGGATGGAAGGGCGAAGGATAAGCAGTAGGTGATGGGGCGCGCTGAGCTGAGCGCCCTGAGTGTCAAGTGATGTACCCCTCGGGTCCCCTCACTGGAGGGGCCAAAGGGGTGGCGGACTGTGAATGATCGATCGCTGATCGCTGCGAGCCATCAGCCGACAAGGAGCCACCAATCATGGCCGAGACCATTGATCCCAGAGTCGAGAAAGCAACCCGTGAATTCTGCGCCAAATTCAAGCGCCTGCGGGCCGAAATCGGCAAGGCGATCGTCGGACAGGACGAGATCGTGGACGGCGTTCTGACCTGCCTGTTCGTCGGAGGCCACGCCCTGCTCGAGGGCGTGCCGGGCCTGGGCAAGACCTACCTGATTCGCACCCTGGCCCAGGCCCTGAGCCTCGATTTCAGCCGGATCCAGTTTACCCCCGACCTCATGCCCGCCGACATCATCGGCACCAACATCGTGATGGACGATCCGGCCACCGGACACCGCGAGTTCCGCTTCCAGCATGGGCCCCTGTTCGCCCAGATCGTGCTGGCGGACGAAATCAACCGGGCCACTCCCAAGACACAATCGGCCCTGCTCGAGGCCATGCAGGAGCACACCGTGACCGTCGGCGGCACACGGTATACCCTCAAGGAGCCGTTCTTCGTCATGGCCACACAGAACCCGATCGAGCAGGAAGGCACCTACCCCCTGCCCGAGGCCCAACTCGACCGCTTCTTCTACAAGCTCATTGTCGAGTACTCTTCGCGCGATGAATTGAAGACCATCCTCGACCGGACGACGACCGGGTTCGTGGCCGACATCCAGCCGATCATGACCCAGGAGGAGATCCTTGGCGCCCAGAAACTGGTCAAGCGGGTGATCCTCGCCCCCCACGTGCAGGATTACGTGGTTCGACTCACCATGGCCACACACCCGGAAGGCGAGTTCGCCACCGACATGACCAACAAGTACGTCCGCTGGGGCTCGAGCCCGCGTGGTGCCCAGGCCCTGACCCTGGCGTCCAAGGTGCGGGCCTTGCTGGAAGGGCGGTTCAACGTCAGCTTCGAGGACGTGAAGGAGGCCGCCTTGCCCGCCCTGCGCCACCGCGTGCTGCTCAACTTCGAGGGCGAAGCGGAGAACATGAGCACAGACACGGTGATCGAGGACCTGATCGAGAAGACCCCGACCTTGACGGAGAAAGCAGCCTGAACCTGCGCCGCGGGAAGTCAATATGGAGGAATGAGAAAGGCGATGACAGGGTGAAAACCGCAACCTGACGCCAGGCCTCGTGTGACCGCTTGGCGTTTCGGCTCTCGAAACTATGGCTTCTGCAACCACATACAGCGAACTGCTCGATCCCGAGTTCATGAACCGCCTCGAACGGCTGGACATCGTCTCGCGCAAGATCTTCGCCGGGCGGATGAAGGGCGAGCGGCGGTCAAAGCGCAAGGGGCAATCGGTCGAGTTCGCCGACTACCGCAACTACGTGGTCGGCGACGACCTGCGCTTCCTGGACTGGAACATCTACGGGAGGCTCGAGAAGCTGTTCATCAAGCTGTTCTTCGAGGAGGAGGATCTCCATGTCAGCATCCTGCTCGACTGCAGCAAGTCGATGGACTTCGGTAGCCCGGCCAAGGCCCTGTACGCCAAGCGGGTCGCGGCCGCTCTCGCCTACGTCGGGCTGGTCAACTACAACCGGGTCACACTCTGCGGCTACTCCGACCAGTTCGGTCCCGAGCAGGCCGGAGTCCGAGGCCGTCACCTGATCTCCAAAGTACTCGGCTACCTGGTCAATCTGGAGCCGGCCGGCGCGGGTAACATGACCGCTGCCTGCCGCCATTTCGCGATCCGCCACCCCCAGCGCGGCATCGTGATCGTGTTGAGCGATTTCATGGACAAGGGCGGCTACGAGGAGGGCTTGCGCTACCTGCTCGGACGGCACTACGACCTGTATGCCATCCAGATGCTCAGCCCGCAGGAAATCCAGCCTGACCTGGTCGGCGACCTCCGGCTGCGCGACGTCGAGGATGACGACCTCGCCGAGGTCACCATCAGCCGGGCCTTGCTTAACCGCTACAAGCAGAATCTCAACGCGTACTGCGGACAGCTGCAGGAATACTGCTCGCGGCGGGGCATCACGTACTTGTTCACGAGCACCGAGGTCCCGTTCGACCAGCTGGTGCTCACCTATCTCCGGAGACGAGGGTTGCTGCGGTGAACTTCCTCGCGCCCTGGTACATTCCGGTCCTGGCGGCGGCGGCCACCATTCCGCCGCTGGTCCTGCTCTACTTCCTCAAGCTGAAACGCCGCGAGCTGCCCATCGCCTCGACCTTGCTGTGGCGCCGCTCGGTCGAGGACCTGCAGGTCAATTCGCCGTTCCAGAAGCTGCGCAGCAACTTGCTGCTGATCCTGCAGCTCCTCATCCTGATCCTGGCAGCCCTGGCAATCGGCGAGCCGGTCCGCAGGGGCTCTGCTGACGTCGAGCAATCCATGACCCTGCTCATCGATCAGTCCGCCTCGATGGGCGCTGACGAAGGCGACGGGCAGACCCGCCTGAGCATCGCCAAGGAGGAGGCCCTCAAGGTCGTCGACGGCATGACCACTACCCAGCGGGCCATGGTCATCACCTTCGCCGACCGGGCCAACGTGCTGACCTCGTTCACCGGCGACAAGGTGCTGCTGCGGCGGGCGATCAACTCCATCACCCAGACCGACGAACCGGGACGACTGGCCGAGGCGATCCAACTGGCCGAAGCCCACTCCACGCCGATCGGCGAGGACGTCGGCTGGGGATCCAACAGGGTGCCCCAGTCTCACCATCTCCTGTTCACTGACGGCCGGCTGTCCGACGCCGAGAAGGTGGCTGTGCAGCGCGGGCAGATGGAGGTCGTTTCCATCGGCAAGGCGATCGAAAACACCGGGATCGTCGATGTCGACGTGCGGCGAAACTACGAGAGGCCGGAGATGCTCAGCATCGTCGCCCGGGTGCGCCATTTCGGCGGCGCACCGGCGAATCGGGATGTCTCGCTCTTCGTGGACGGCGAGATGAAGGAAGTACGCTCGGTCGAGGGTCTCATGCCTCTCGGCGACGCGAAACAGCTTGGAAACACCGGCCTGCCCAGCATGCCCAAGGACGGCAACGAGGCCACCGTCACCTTCGACCTGCTCCTGGATCGCGGAGCGGACATCGAGTTGCGGCTGTCCGGCAAGGACGCCCTCCCCGCCGACGACCGGGTCTTCGCCGTGGCGACGCCGCCCCGGCCGATCACCGCCCTCCTGGTCACGCCCGGCAACCGCTATCTGCGCGACCTCATGTCCGCCATGCCCCTGGCCAAGTATGAGGTCTGGACTCCCGACGAGTACGAGAAGAACCTCGATGAGAAACTCATCGACGTCGGCCGGTCGCGCTACGATGTGATCGTGATCGACGCCCATTCAACCCAGCGTCTTCCGCCAGGCAGCTACATGTTCTTTGGCGGAATACCGCTGATCGAGGATGTCCAAAGAGGCGAACTGATCGAGCGGGAGCTCTTCCTCGACTGGGATGACACCCATCCGGTCCTCCGGCACGTGGCCATCAACTCGATCAGCGTCTTCAGCTGGCGCAAGCTCGATCTGCCTCCACAGGCAACTACCCTGATCGAGTCGTCCAGCGGGCCGGTGCTCGCCCTGCTCAACGAGGAGCGGCACCAGTTCCTGCTCTGCGCGTTTAGCTTCTTCGACGACAAACGGGAGCTGCTCAATACCGACTGGGTCTTCCAGGAGGGCCTGGTCGTCTTCATGCACAACGCCCTCCGGTACCTGGCCGGCGCATCCACCCTCGGCCAACATCCCCCCGCCAAGCCGGGCGAGGCCATCACCGTCGCCGCCAAGCCCGGCCGCTCGACCGTGGCCGTCCACCGGCCGGACGGACGCACCGAGGATGTCTCCGTTCGCTCCTCCGGACTGGTCAGCTACGGCCAGACCGACCGCGTCGGGCTCTATCGCCTCGAGACCGGTATTCCCGATCAGAGCGAGCGGGCCGTGAACCTCACCGATGACTACGAGAGCTTCATCGCCCCCAATCAGCAGTTCCGTATCGCCAGCGGTCAGGTCGCCGCCGGATCGGGAAGCGAGAATCTCCGCAAACCACTGTGGCAGTACCTCCTCCTGGCCTTGGGAGCCGTCCTGCTCTTCGAGTGGTTCATCTACAACAAGCGGGTGTTCATCTGAAATGGAGTCTACGGCCCCGCCGGCTCGCTCGCGGGCGGGTTGAGCGATCCCACGTCCTCAGGAACGGCCAGAACGACCTCCAGATCGACTTCCTGTGCTCCCCGACGGACGCGCACCTTCACCCACTGCCCCGCGCATCGGGATCGCATCAGTCGGGTGAGATCGGAATAGGCCGTGACCGGCTTCCCGTCGATCGCCACAATCGCGTCGCCAGCCTTCAGGCCGGCTCGGAGAGCGGGCGAGCGGTCCGCCAGCAGTCGGATCGTGGGGGGAGCATTGCCTTTCGCGTCCAGAACCACACCGAGCATGCCACGGCGAAGGCTGTGCCCGGTGGAGAGGTCGGTACCACTCGCCCGAACCTGCCACGCGGGAATCGCGAAGCCAATGCCCGAATCATACCACTCGACGCCGGAAAGCAGGTCGTTGCCCATGCCGAATGGAACGCAAAGGCCGATCACCCGGCCGTCAAGGTCAATCAGCGGCCCGCCGAAGCTGGCCGGCGAGAGCCGGGCGTCAGTCTGGATGGCCAGACCGCTCATCCGGTTCAGGCCGCTGACGATGCCTGCAGTGATCGAGCAGAACGGCCCGCCAAAGCCCCGACCCAGGGCCAGAACCCGCTGGCCCACGCGAACCTCGCCCTCGTCGCCAACCCACTGCGGCACCGGCAACCCGGTGGCCGGAACGCGAACCATGGCTAGCCGTCGCACCTCGTCACGGGCGATCAGTTCACCCACGAACCTCCGACGATCGGAGAGAACCACCGTGATCAGCGATGGGTCGCGAACGAAGTTGAACGCGCTGGTGAGAATGAGCCCGTCGGCCGACCAGATCAGCCCGGTGGTGGGGCCGTCGGCCACAATGAACCCTGGAGGCGCCGCCTCCCGCCCGCCGAAGGCCGGGCCGCTCGTCGGCTGCCTGCGGCCCGGTTGTGTGCCACCGATCGTCTCGATCGTGACCACGCACGGAGCCACTCGGGCCACGGCACGGCGAAAGGCATCCTGCTCGGCCCGCAGGGCGTCCGCAGGATCCGTGGCCGGATTGCCCGGCAGTGCCATCATCGCCAGTCCGGTCAGCAGGGCGGCAAGGGTGGTCACTCGGGATCCTCCGTGAGCACGAAACGGACCGGGATCAGCTCCTCGCCGCGTTTGACGATCAGCGAAAGCTCCTCCCCGGGAAGCAGCCGCTCGCAGAGTTCCGTGAACACGCGACCTTGCGGAACCGCCGTCCGGTTAGCGCTGATAATCAAATCGTCGGCGCGCACGCCGGCCGCCTTGGCCGGCGATCCGTCGGCCACGCTCTTCACGAAGGGCAGTTGGCGGTGGTAGGCGATGGTGGAGAGGCGGATACCGTGGTAACCGGGCTTGGCCGACCGGCTGACGGGGCGAGACGCCGCCGCGCGAGGCCGACTCGCTGCCTCGTCGACGGCGGCGTCGCGCAGAAAGGCCTTGATCTCCTCCACAGGGTACGCGTAGCTGAGCTCGGTATTGGTCAGCTGGGAAGCTACTACCTCTCCTACCACTCCAACCCAATGCCCGTCCAGATCGACGACCGCGCTGCCCGGCGAACCCGGGTTGCTGGTCACGGTGTCGAGCAGAAGAACATCGCCGCGATAGGGGAATGCCTCCGATCCCTGGACCGCGTCGAGCCGGGTCCGACCCGAGAGGATCCCCCGGGTCACCGAAACAGCCTCCGCTCCGTCGGCCACCTTGCACGGGTTCCCGACGGCCAGAATCCAGTCCCCGGGCTGAGCCGCGGTCGGGTCGGCCATCGGCAGCGGCTCCCATCTCGGCGGAGTCATCTGGTCGCGAAGCGGAGCGGCGGTGTCGGCATTCTCACTCTTGCGCCTCATCCGCAGCAGGGCCAGCTGCCGGTACTCGTCGCGGCAGATCACCAAGCACGGGTAAGCGTGCCCGTCGTGGGTCACCGCCCTGAGCTCGCTGCCTTCGACAAGGACCGACAGCGTCGTGAGTACATCACCTTGCGGCGAGACGATCACCCCGGAGCCATAGCCCACGGCTGAGCCGAGTCGACCGCCGTAGAGCTTGACCGTGGAGCGAATCGCGGACTCGATGGCCGGCGCCAGGACGTTGGCTTCAACCGGCGCCGAGGGGGACGCAGGTGCGGCCGACAGGGACTCCGCTGCCGCTCGGGTGACGCTCACGTCAACCCGATAAGCCCCCTTGAGCTCGTCCGGAATCCTCACGGTCAGGGGATCGAGCTCGATCACCCTCGAGGTCAGCCGACCCTCGTGTTGCCAGGTGATCGAGACCGGCCAGCCCGCCGGGTAGCTGCCCAACAGGCTGGTGAAGTGGTTGGCATCACGGATCTTGTGGTCTGCGAAGCCTACCAGCCGGTCGCCCGGTTTGATCCCTGCGGCGGCCGCCGCGGCCCGATCCATGACTCGGTCGAAGACCACCTGTCGGTAGCCGGCGTCGACCGCCGTGGCTCCGAGCGAACCATGCTCGACCAGCAAGCCGGCTTTCAAACCGGGAATGAATCGCTTGAACTGGTTGATCGAAATCGCATAGGCCAGGCCCACGTTGACCCGCCCACGACGCTCGAACGACGCCCGGCCGTTGATCCCGATGAGCCGCCCGGCGGCGTCGAACAACGGCCCGCCAGAGTTGCCCGGATTGATCGAGGCATCGACCTGGATGCAGTCCGCATAGACCAGCGACCGGGCATCCTGGCCGTACTGATAGCGGTGCACCCCGCTGACAATCCCCGCAGTGATGGTCGGTGTGGAGTCCTCGGCCAACATGAAGGGATTGCCGGCCGCGAAGACCTCATCACCCACCCGGACAGCCTCCGAATCGCCGAACTCGGCGCATTCGAAACGTTCCTTGCCGGTCAGGCGGAACATGGCCATGTCACCGGTCGGGTCAATCCCGAGCACTTCCAGGGGGTATTGCTTCCCGTCGGACAGGCCGCCGAACGCCCGCCGCGTCTTGAGTGTGCCTGCAATGACGTGGAAATTGGTCAGCCCGTAGCCGTCGGGGCATATCACCACCCCCGAGCCGGCTTCGCCTTCATCCAGGAAGATGCAGACCGCGCTCCGGCTTGCCCGGGCAATGGTCTCGATTCGACGCTGCTCCGCCGCTCGAACGACTGGAGAGACCTCGGCGGATACCGGCGGGTGCACGAATGCGAACGCGAGGAGCACGAGCGGCAACAGAATCAGGTGAGATGGAAAACGGCGGGCAGAGAATCGGGAGAAGGCAACGTCCCGATCGGCGACTACCTTCCTCGATTTGCCATTCCCCATTCGGTGCCTTCCCGCGTGGCGGGAGTCAGGCCATGGCGGCCTCGTACATCGCCACGATGTTCTCCGGCGGCACGTCCGCCAGAATGTTGTGTACCTGGCAGAAGACGAATCCGCCACCCGGAGCGAAGATGTCGATATTGCGCCGGACGTGGTCCTTCACCTCCTGAGGTGTGCCCCGCGGCAGGACCTTCTGCGTGTCGCATCCGCCACCCCAGAAGGTCAGGGCGGAACCGAACTCTCTCTTCAGAACGGCTGGATCCATGTTCCGCGCGGCGATCTGGACCGGGTTAATGACCTCGATCCCGGCCTCGATCAGATCAGGAAGCAGCGGTCGGATCGAACCACAGCAGTGCAGGAAGATCCTGAGGCGGGGACAGCGCTTCCTGATGTGCTTCACGATGGCGGTGTACCGCGGCTTGAACACCGAACGGAACAGCGCCGGGGAGAAGAAAGGCCCAGCCTCCATGCCCAGGTCATCACCCAGTTGGATCAGATCAACGTGGTCGCCAACCACCGGAAGCAGTCGATCCAGCCCCGCCAGGTGCAGCTCTACGAGCTTGTCCAGGAGGGCCACCGCCTTGGCCTGCTCGCCCGCCAGGTCCAGGAGGAAGTTGTCCATCCGCCGTAGATAGGAACCCCACTCGAAAAGATTCGCCCCATAGGCAATCATGATTGCCCGATCGCTCCGCTCGCGGAGCTGCCGGACGTGTTCGCCGATGCGGACCAGGTTCTCGTCGCTCAGGCCGCCGGCATAGAGCGGCTCAGGCAGCGCCGACCAGCAGACCGAGTCCATCGCCCGGCCGAGATCCTCGAGTCCGGCTGTCCAGTCCTCGCGATGGAGCGGGTGGATCGTCTGGCTGAAGTACGTGCAGCCCTCGATCATGCGCGCGACTACCTCGCCCACGTCGTTGAACGCCAGCCAGTCATGTCCTTCGCGCTGAAAACGGATGTGGGCGGGAATCTGGCAAGCCGAGCCGTCCGGAAGGATCCACTCCTTCCAGTCCTTGGGGGCAAACTCCCAGCCGGCATTGACCGCGTCGACCCTGAACCGATCGAGGTAGAAAGGCTCCGGTTCGGCCAATTGCTGAACAACGTCGAACACCCTCGTTCGCCCTTGCCAGATGCCCAGATGAACCTTGAGCTTGTGATAGGCGATGGCCTGGATGCCTGTGGAGCGCATGGCCCCACAGTCGATGGGCAAACGGTCGGGTTCACGGTGGTTGATGCTCGCCAGGATGCGCTCGCGGGATGTCATCGTCGTGGCTCCTGTGGCGGCTGTGGCCCTGATCCAACAGCGGGACCATTATAGCTTGGATGGACAGCCGGGTGGAGACCGCCGTCTGCCCCACTCTGGCTGCGCCAGGCGTGGGGTGCGCTCATGGTTGGATGAGGAGGGGGACTCTATCGCCGCCGATCGACCACCGCCTCGGCGTCGATCTCGAACAGCAATTCCTCGCGACACACGTCGGCTTCCACCCAGACGGCCGGAAGCCGCTCGAGTCCAAGTTCGGCCAAGACCTCGCGTGCGGCCTCCGCGTCGTGGCCGCGTTTCAGAAACACCGTCGCCGCGCAGATGTCCCCGAGCGACGCTCCTACCGGCTTGATGAGGGCCGCGATCTTGTCCAGCGTGCACCGGACCTGGGCCCGGAGGTCGCCCGGGTAGACGCTTCGGCCATGTTCGTCAATCGCCGCCGTGCCCGAAATCTCCACCAGGTCCTCGGCGGAACCGCGGACGACGGCGCAGCGCGAGAAGGCCGAACCGTAGCGGAAGGCCTCCTGCTGCCGCGGGTTCCGCAGAAACTCAACTGCGGCCGGGCCCGAGCCGTCCACCGCCAGAACATCGAGGGTACAAGCGGCCCCGCCGGTGGAGTCGGCAAGGATGCCCGTGCTGGCCGGAAACCGCCAGCTTTCGTCCCCGGGCTCGGGGAAGATGCCGAACTCACGATACTTGGCGCTCCGTGTCTGATTGAACTCGGCGTACCAGGCCAGGATATTGGAGAGGTAGAACCAGGTTCTGGCGGTGTCACGGTAGCTCAGGCCGTTGGCTTTCAGAATACGGTCCACCCGCTCCATGGCCCGGCGGGCCTGCTCGGCGGGCCTGCCATCCTCGCCCCGCGTCTCCGGCAGCCCCTGCATGCTCTGCAGAATCACGAATGTGCCGTCGTCGGCCTGCCAGACGCGCCCGCAAGGAATACCTCGGTCGTGAAGGGTGTGAACCCGGTCGGCTTCGGCCGCACGCACGATGACGCCGCCCAGTCCCCGTCCCCAGGTCGGTCGACCCTGGATGTAGCTCAGGGGGCCATCATCGCGGATGCCCCGGGCTTGCAGGGCCGTCGCCCTGGCGGCCTTGACCGCCGATTCAACGTCCAGGCACCCGAAGACCCGCTCCTGGACAATCTCCAGACGCGATGCCCGGAGAACGTCGCCGATGCGTGCATATATTGCCGCCGCCTCCGCGGCCGGGTCACCGTTCGGCGAAGCGGCGGCTACCACAAAGACGCCGTTGGATGCGGTGCGATGGATGGACGGTTCGACGGACGGACTCGTTGATGACATAAGGTGATTCGATAGCCCCTTCGGTTACTTCGCCACGATCTCGTACGGCACGGCCGGGAGCAGGCCCACCGGTACACGCCGTTGGGTGGCCTGTGCCCCCTTGGCGGTCTTGATCTCCCGGTCGGCGAACGCGGTGATGATCAGGTTCCCCTTCGAGCCGGGCTTGTTCTTGGCGGCGTCGCTCTGCAGCACAAGCTCAACACCCGTGTTGTTCGGCACCACCTTCTTGAGCATGATCCCGTCGGGCGGATTGCTCAGTTCCAGCTGCACCTTCCCCCGGAACGCGGTGCCGCCGGCACCAACCTGGACCCGAACCGTTCCGCCGGTCGGGATCTTCACCGGCATGGCACTCAGAATCTTCACCGCGTTGCTGCGCAGCCATCGCCCGGATGTCGTGAGCAACAACTCCTTCGCCGGAACCAGGTGTCGATACGCAAAAGCCTGCATCATATCCTCTGCGGGTACGACCGGCCGCACTAGCCTCCGGTCCTCCACCACCGCACGACCCTCCAGAGCCAGGCGGACCGGGCCTTCCAGTCGCGTCGGCGGCACGGTCAACGTGATCCGCACCTGGTCCTGGTTCGCGGGTACGCGGCCACCGCCCAGCTTGAAGCCTGTCGGCCCATCCTTCAGGACCAGCTCGATCTCGCCCGAAAAGCCATCCTTGCGGAGAGCATACACGGTAAGGGCGGCGTTGGCACCTCCGCGAACATTGAGGCTCGACGGTACCGCCCGCAGCTCGAAATCCGGCCGCGGAGCACTGATACGCAAACGGTACGCGTGCTCCGGCCCGCCCTTGTCCTGCGTGTCGGCCAGCTGGACGTCGTAAGTCCCATCCACCGGCAGCGTGATCCGCAGCCAGGAATCGGCATGGTGCGTGTTCAGGCCCGTGCTCTTGTCCTCGTAATCGTCGTTGACGGCCAACTGCTTGCCGGCGGCATCGGTGACTCTGAGGATGGCGTCCAGTGGCGAGCCAAGTCGCCGGGCGCAGACCTCGGCCACAACCTCCTGGCCGGACCGACCCTCAAACCGAAACACGTCTCGGTCTCCGCGGCCATCGATGCGTCCATTGACAATGATCGGCAGCTTGACGGACTGGGCCGCGTCCGGACGGTCGTTCGGTTCGTTCTCCAGGCATTCCGGCAGCGTGTCCACGGCGAAGAGCACGCGGTTGGAGACCAGCGGACCTCGTTTCACCGAGAGTGCACGCACCCCGGCTTCCTGGGCCTCAACGTCCATCGTCTTCTTCTCGCCTGGCAGATTCCAGCCGGTCAGCTCGGCGCTGATCGGAGTGTGCTCCCGCCCGCCCAAGGGAAAGACACTGGTCACGAAGGGGAACTCACCAAGCGCGATGCGATAGACGAAGTCCTCCCGGCCGCGGTAGATGGAATCCTTGATTTCGACCACGTACTCGCCGTCCCGAGGAACCTGGAACAGGAGAACAGGGTCGGGATGGAAACGATAATCGTCTTCGTACCCCAACTCTTTGCCCGCGGCATCGCGGATCGCCAGCGTGGCCTGAAACCACCCCGGCACGCCGTCAGCCAGGTAGGGGATCAGATCCCGGGCGGCGACGGCGGCGACCAGCCGAGTCCCCTTGCGGGCCTTGAACCGGAAGCGGTCCACATCGCCAGGCATGATCTGGCCGTTTACGACGGCCGGCAGGGTGACGGTCATCTCCTCTTCGAGGGTTGAGCCCGGCGCATCGCGCTCGGCCTTGAGGCCTCTTCGGGGGTTGAGCGGATTGCCGGCCTTGGGCGTTCTTCCACCGGGCGGCTCGCGATTCGGCTTCTCTTCCGGCTCGGAGAACTCGGGCAGCTGGCCAACGCAGAAGACGATCGGATTCGTCAGGCCGCCTTGTGCCTCCAGGCGGAGCTCGCGCTCGCCCGGCTCGGCCCCGACCCCAACCGTCACTTCGACCAGAGCAGCTTCGGCAATCGCGGGATTCGCCTGCCTGTTCGGCGGGTTGGCCAGCTTCTTGCGGAGTCCGGCAACCGCCTTCTCGTCCTCGTCGGTCCACGCGGGTCGGGTCGCCGATCGGCTCTTCTGAGCCGCAGCCTTCTTGTCCATCAGCTCCTTCAGCTTCTCTCGGAGCAGGCTGAACTGGAGCTGTGTCAGCGGCTTGCGGTGCTCCATGACCACGCCTTCAACGCCCTCACCGGTGACATGGACGCTGTTGACCCCGTCCAGATTCTGACCACCGACGACCACCTGAAAGGTCGAACCCTGTCTGCCGCCGGCCGGGTAGACGTACCCGATGCGCGGGCCCACTTGCCGATTCTGCTGGGCCGTGGACACGGGGCCCATCGACAGCACGACCAGCACGGCCAGGAACGCGGACGATCGAGATGCGTACAGCGAGGCTTCCACGAGCTACATGATCTCCTTCAACCGACCACCCATGCTCACTCCTTCGGCGGCCGAAGGGGTGATGCGAACAGTCTTGCCCTCCGGATGTGGCAGGGTCCCGTCCGGATCAATGCCCAGCAACTCGTACAGGCTCCCGATGAGGTCGCAAGGATACACCGGCCGCGTGGCGACCTTCTCTCCCTTCCCGTCCGACGCGCCGACCACCTGGCCTCCCTTGAATCCACCGCCGGCGACGACCGCGGAAAACACGGCACCGAAATGCCCGCGCCCCCCATTCCAGGGCGGTTCCCACTGAACCTTCGGCGTGCGCCCGAACTCGCCGCTCCACCAGACGATCGTTGTGTCCAGCAGGCCTCGCTCGGACAAATCCTGCAGCAGGGTCGCCATGGCCTTGTCCATTTCCGGCAGCCTGCGCCGCATGGTCTGGAAATGCTGCTTGTGTGTGTCCCAGCCTTTGGAGTTGATGGTGACGTAAGGCACGCCACGCTCGACCAGACGCCGGGCCGCCAGGCAAGACTGCCCGAAGGTGTTGCGACCATAGCGCTCTCTCAGCTCATCCTTCTCCTGAGAGAGATCGAACACCTTGCCCGCATCGCCGAGAATGAGATCGTAGGCCTGCTTCTCGCACTGCTCCGACGCCAGCAGCTGAGCATCGCCGGCCATGACGTGTTCCAACGTGTTGAGCTTGTGGAGCAGGTCTCGACGGTCCCGCTGCCGCTGGTCAGAGATGCCCTGGGCAACAACGCCCTCCACGGCGAAGCGGCTCTGGGCCGGATCACCGCCCGTGGCGAACGGCTTGCAGCGCGAACCCAGGAAACCGCACTCCGAGAAACGGCCCTGCAGCTCAGTCAATACGATGTAGGGGGGGATCAAACCCTGATACCCGGCCTCATGGCCTTTGAACAGGGACACCACCGCCCCAACCGACGGATAGACCATGCCGTCGCCCGGGCTCCTCCCGGTCTGGACCAGGTAGGCCGCCGTCTCGTGCCCGTTCTGGCCGTGGGTCATGCTCCGAATGATCGAGTACTTGTCGGCCTGCTTGGCCAGGAGGGGCAGGAGTTCTCCGATCATGATGCCGTCGACGTTGGTGGCGATCGGCTTGGTGAGCGGGCCACAGTAGTCGTTGCCCGCGTCCGGCTTGGGATCGAAAGTGTCCAGGTGCGCCGGTCCGCCCCACATCCAGATCTGGATGACCGCCTTGGCCTTGCCCTTCCGCCTGGTCGCACCCGCACCGGCGGGTTGGCTCGCCGGCCCTGCCAGGCCCAGGCGATTGGCCATCAGCAAGCCTGTTGCACCCCACAGACCCCGGCACACAACCTCGCGTCTGGAGAGCCGGCCGGCTCCGCCCGCGTCCCTGCCCGCGCCGGCCCGCTGGCATGTCAGGTCTCGTTCTGCAGTCATATCCGGTCCCGCCATCAGGTACTCATCAATGCCGATATAAAAACTCGGCGCTGTTCACCAGCGCCCAGGTCAGATCCACCAGGGGCTCACGGCCCTTGGCGCCGCCGGTTTGCGAATGCACCCGGATCGTCTCGAGCTCCTCGTCCGTGGGGTAACGCGAGAGCACGGTCAGGTAGATTCGCTCGATCATGTCGCGCGGCCGAACGCCGCCCAGGCTCCCGGGGCGAAGCAGCGGCGCCTGCTCGATCTTGCGCTGAATGTGGCTCGAGTTGAGGAGGTGCAGCCGTTGGGCAGCGGTCGCCCGGTTGTTGCGTTCCCCTTCCAGGCCGCTGTCCCGGGGCGGCCGGCCGAACAACTCCAGAAAGGAGCTGGTGATGCTGCCGTCGGCCAGGGCGATTGACCGCTGATCCTCCGGAATGAAGGTGAAAGGCTCTGGAATGGGACTGGAGTACTTCTCCGTCGTGCCCGTGATCTGGCACAGGGCGTCGATCAGCACCTCCGCTTCCAGCCGCCGGAGCGGGTAGTGTGAGAAGTTGGCGGAACCCTCTTGATGGTCCGTTCTGGGGATGGAGGACAGCTGATAGGTCTTCGACGTCAGAATCAGCCGGTAGAGATGCTTGAGGTCGTGGCGAGCCGAGACCAGCTCCCGCTCAAGCAGGGTGAGCAACTCGGGGTTCACAGGGGGATTGTCGGGCCGGATATCGTCGGGCTCGTGGATGATGCCGCGACCGAGCAGCCAGGACCAGACGCGGTTGACGATGGCACGCGTGAACCAGGAATTCTTGGGATCGACCAGCCAGTCGGCGAAGACCGCCCGAGGGTCTCGGTCCGGCGATAGCCGGATGCCGGTACCGTCGGGAAAAACAGCCTTCGGCGGATCGGCGGAGGCCTTGCCGCGATCCCAAAAGACGATCTCCTCCTTCCATTCGGCCGTGGATTTGTAGCCGATCTGGGAGAAGAAAACGGCCATGCCCGCCAGCCTCTCCGCCGGCCAGTTCTCCGCCCGCGTACCCAGGAAAGTCAAGGCCACCGCCCGAGCGATATCCTTGGGATCGCGACCCTGGACGGCACGATAGAAATTGACCTCCGGTACGCGAAAATTGCTCCCGCTGGCGGTCAGCATCGCACGAACAAACTGGTCGTACGGCTTGTTCTCCTTCACGCTGCTACGGATCCAGTGGTGGTAGGCTTGGACGGCGTTCGGCCACAGGTTGATGGGAAACTCGGCTTTGACTCGTAACAGATCGCTCCATTTCATCGCCCAGTAGTCTGCAAACTCATCCCGGGAGAACAAACGATGGATCAAGGCGGCTCGTTTTCCCGAAGCTCGGTCCTGCAGGAACTCCACGACCTCCGGGGCGGTGGGAAGTGTGCCAATCATGTCCAGGTGAACCCGGCGGACAAAGACGGCGTCCGAACAGAGATGCCCCGGCTTGATCCCCAACCGTCGAAGCTTGGCAAAAACCAGCCCGTCGATCGGGCTCCCGGGGGCCGGCTCGCCTGGACTTTCGAATGGGTTCGTTCTGACGCCCGCCATCTGACCCTCCTCCACGGCCACCGCTCAGCACCCCCCCACAGCGGCCGCGGGGCGTCTCAGAAGTCTCGCAGTCCACACATCCCCATATGGAATCGGTACTTACGAACTCGCGGGTTGAGCGAATCTCGCCGCCCGGCCCACGAGTTCTGAGGTGAACTCGATCCCCGACTCGGCGCCGTTAGAGCACCGCAGTGCCGAGCCGCCGCAGGCATCCCCACAAGCCATAACGGCCTCGGAAGCAGGATATTGCGTGCCTGGGAATGGCGATGGACGAGCGACCGAAGTAGGCCCTGATCGGATTCGAAACGACCTGCGAACCGCGCGGGGCATGCCACCGGCCGGCGAGAGTAACCCGCGACCGGCGGACCACCGAAACCGTGGATTCCTGCTCACCGTCCGACAACTACACCCGCCTTCAGCAGATGCTCGTTGACACAGTTTCTCGGGGCTTCGCCGGAGAGAACCCGGGCTACCTCTTGGGCTGCCTTCTCACGCATCTCCACCAAGCCCGCTTCGGAGTAGAATGCGGTGTGAGGCGTCAGCACCAGATTGACCGGCCGTTCGCAGGCCTGCCGCCACATCTTGACCAGAGGCTCACTCCCGTCGGGAGGCTCGGTGGGAAGCACATCGATGCCCGCGCCTCCGATGCGCCCCTGCTCCAGCGCGGCGGCCAGGGCACCGGTGTCCACGACCGCCCCTCGGGACGTGTTCAGCAGAATGGCGTGCGGCTTCATCTTGCCCAGAGCTACGCCGTCAATCATGTTCCGGGTCTCGTCGGTCAGCGGCACGTGTAGCGAGATCACGTCGCTCTCGGCCAGCAAGGTGTTGAGGTCCACCAGCGTCACCCCTACCGCCTTGTCCAGGCCCGAACGCAGGTATGGATCGCAAGCCACCACCCGCATCTTGAGCCCCTTCGCCCGCATGGCCGTGGCCGTTCCAATCCGCCCCAGCCCGATGATGCCCAGTGTCGCGCCCGAGAGCCGGAAAATGGTCTGTACCGCATGGTAGTTCCACGGGGCAAGCGTCTGACGAAGCCCACGCTCGGCCTGCAGAAGTCGCCGGTTGCAGGCCAGCATCAGGGCAATCGCGTGATCCGCAACCTCATCGACACCGTAGTCCGGCACATTGCAGACCGGAACCCCTCGCTCCGCCGCGGCGGACAGGTCGATCTGATCGTATCCCGTGCCGCAGCGGACGATCACGCGACAGCGCGTCAGCCTCTCGATGATCGCCCGCGGCAGGGTGACTTCATGGAAGACGATCAGGGCGTCAGCAGCGTCCGCGCGGCCGGCCAACTCCTTGGCCGCTTTGGCTTCGAGGCACTCCACCTTGGCCAGACCCGACAACAGCCGCTGCTCAATCGTCGGCGGAGGAGCCAGATAGTCGGTGATCAATACTTGAAACATCAGGTTCTGTCGCTTTCTCCAGTCGTCGCGTCTCAGGTCCAGAGCCAGGCACCTCGGGTGACGTCCAGACGACGGAAACCACCGCGAGATCGTGCCGGGAATCGTTACCGTAGAGTGTTGTATCCCATAATCTTAAGGTAGTACAATGCTCCCTCGACCTCATCGCGGCGGGGCGGACCCTTGACGGTCGGGGTTCGCCAACATAAGATGTCAGACGTCTTATGAATTATTATACCCGCCGGTTGGCGGCGTGCAAGGATTCGGGTCATGAAAACCAGACTTCGTCCCCTGGATCGCGTTCCCCTCGTGGAGGCGGTGGCCGGACGGCTCCGTTCCCTGATCGTGGAGGGAGGATACTCGGCTGGCGATCGCCTCCCGAGCGAACTGGAACTGATGAAGCGCTGGCAGGTCAGCCGGCCGGTGTTGCGCGAGGCGGTCAACCGGCTCGCGGCCGTCGGACTGCTGACCGTTCGCCACGGGAGTGGCACGTTCGTCGCCCAGCGCGAGTGGCTGTCCAGCTGCGTGAAGCTGGTCGGCAGCTCTATGGCGATCGGTCCCAGGGAGTTGATGCAGTTCGTCGAGTTTCGACGCGTCCTGGAGGGCTACGCGGCGCGAAAGGCCGCCATGGTTGCCGAGCCGGAACAAGTCGCGGCCCTCGGTCAGGCACTTGAAGAAGCGCTCGGCGTGGTTGCCCGGCGGAGCCCGCAGGCCATGGAAGCCGATTTCCGCTTTCACTGCATGCTCGTGGAGATCGGCGGCAATCCTCTGATGCGCAACCTGCTGGAGCTGCTCCACGAGTTCAGCATGGCGGGAATGAGACGCACTCAGCCGGCCGCGATGAGCGATCCTCAGGGCGCCGAAATCCACCGGGCCATCGTGAGAGCGATACGCGACCGCTCTCCTGGGGCGGCCGAACGGGCGGTCCACGCCCACATGGACTTGTTGATCACGCGATTGGAGGCCGACTCCGCCGAGGATTCGTCGCCGGAGAAGCGCGACCCACGCTCGGAGTCGCAGGACAGTTGACACAACCACAGGAGAATGCTGTATGCCGCAGACGCGTCGCATGATGGGCTGGGGGCTTGTGTTCGCCTTGTCGGCCGTCACCGTGGCCCGGGGAGTCGTCGTGACGCCGGGGGAGATGGCGGAGGCGAGACAATGGGTCTCCGCCAAGTTCGAGGGAATGGTCAAGACCGAGGAGCCGAAGGCCGGATTGCACGTGCTGGCCAACAACGATCCCGTGCAGCTCAACGCCCGGGCCGGTCGTCCGATGAAGCTCGCGGATAAGGCATACAGCCGCGGCCTCTATTGTCACGCCGTGAGCAAGGTCGTCGTTCGCCTGCCGGGACCCGGCAAGACCTTCACCGCCGTCGTCGGCGTGGACAGCAACGAGCAGACCAGCGGCGGACGGGGCAGTGTGGCATTTTCGGTGAGTGTGGCCGGAGATGAGGCGTATCGCTCGCCGGTGCTGCGCGAAGGGATGCCCGGTGTTCCCGTGCAATTGGATCTTAAAGGAGCTATAGAGTTCACTCTCGAGGTTAGCGACGGCGGCGACGGCATCGCCTGTGACCAGGCCGACTGGGCAGACGCGCGTGTCGTATTGGCCGATGGCCAGAGCCTCTGGCTCGGCGAGTGGCCGATTCTCGATGGATCGCGGCCGCCGTACACCACCGAACCTCCGTTTTCGTTCGTCTATGATGGCCGCCCGTCGTCGGAGTTGCTGGCCGGCTGGGAGGTCAAGCGCGAGAAGAAGAGGCTGGATGAGCGGCGGACCGAGCATGCCCTGACCTGGACCGATCCGAAGACCGCCCTGGTGGTGAAGTGCATCGGCGTCGAGTACGGCGACTTCCCGACTGTCGAGTGGACGATCTACTTCAAGAACACCGGTAACGCCGATACGCCGATCATCGAGAAGATCCAGGCGATTGACACGGTCTTCGGCGGCCCGGCTCAGGGTGAGTTCGTGCTCCGGTCTCACACCGGCGACCTGTGCACGAAGGACAGCTTCCAGCCGCACGTCGACGTGCTGGCGGCCAAGAGCGAGAAGCGAATCGCCAACAGCGGCGGGCGGCCAACCCAGTCGGCGTTCCCGTACTTCAATGTCACCTGGCCGGGCGACGGGGCGATTGTGGTATTGAGCTGGGCCGGTCAGTGGGCGACCACCTTCTCGCGCGGCCAGGCCAGCGGCCTCCGCGTGAGCGGCGGACAGGAACTCACTCACTTCAGGCTGCATGCCGGTGAACACGTACGCGGCCCGATGGTGGTCGTGCAGTTCTACAAGGGCGACTGGCTCCGGGCTCAGAATGTCTGGCGCAAGTGGATGCTCGCCCACAGCATGCCCCGGCCGGGCGGGAAACTGCCGCCGCAGCAGTTGGCCGCGTGCAGCTCACACCAGTTCGGCGAGATGATCAATGCCGACACCAAGAGCCAGATCTTCTTCGTGGATCGATATCTCGAGGAAGGCCTGAAGCTCGACTACTGGTGGATGGACGCGGGCTGGTACTGGAACAAGAGCGGATGGTGGAACACCGGCACCTGGGAAGTCGATACCAACCGGTTCCCGAAAGGCCTGCGCGAGGTCAGCGATCACGCCCACGCCAAGGACGTTCGCATCATCGTCTGGTTCGAGCCGGAACGGGTGACGCCCGGTACCTGGCTGTACGACAAGCACCCGGAGTGGCTTCTGGGCAAGGACGGCGAGGTGAAGCTGCTCAATATGGGTAACCCCGAAGCAGTGAAATGGGTCACCGATCACGTCAATAAACTCATCGATGACCAGGGCATCGATCTCTACCGTCAGGACTACAACATCGACCCGCTGCCCTATTGGCGAGCCGCGGACACCGAGGGCCGCCAGGGCATCACCGAGATCCGCTACGTCGAGGGGTACTTCGCCTACTGGGACGGCCTGCTCGCCAAGCATCCCAACATGCTGATCGACTCCTGCGCCAGCGGCGGGCGGCGGAATGACCTGGAAACGCTGCGCCGCGCGGTTCCGCTGCTCCGCAGCGACTACATCATCGAGCCGGTCGGCAACCAGGGGCATACCTATGCACTGTCCTTGTGGTTCCCGTATTTCGGCACCGGCACCGGGGCGATGGATGCCTATGGGCTTCGCAGCGTGATGTGCCCGCACTTCACCGCCTGCTTCGACATGCGGCGCAAGGATCTCAACTACGAGAACGCTCGCCAGCTGCTGGGCCAGTGGCGCAAGATCGGACCGTGTTTCTTCGGTGACTACTATCCGCTTACGCCGTACAGTCTGACCGACAACGACTGGATCGGCTGGCAGTTCAATCGCCCGGAGCAAGGCGACGGATTCGTGCAGGTCTTCCGTCGAGCGGGAAGCGTCTATCGGGCCGCAGATCTGAAGATGCACGGACTCGATCCGGAGAAGAAGTACGCGGTGACCAATCTGGACACGGACAAGGCAATCGTTGCCTCGGGAGGAGATCTCATGGGCCAAGGCCTGCCCGCCGAGATCACCACGCGCCCCGGTGCGGGTCTGTATTCGTACAAAGTCGTGCCCGAGTGATCGGCTCCGCCGGTCGCCTCGCTGTCTGGTCTTACTTTTGCGATAGGAGCAGATGGATGCACCCCTTGCCTGGCCCGTTCAAGTATGCAGTGGCTGTCGCCCTGATGGCCTGTCCCGTTGCCCGCGGCGTGACCGTCTCGCCCGAGGAACTCAAAGAGGCCCGGCAGTGGGTGACGGCCAGGTTCGGCGAGACCCCCCAGACCCAATTGCCGTTCTCGTTCAGCTATGACGGGAAGCCGTTCAAGGAACTCGTTGCGGCCGGGAAGCTGAGCCGCGAGAGCCGCAAGCTCGACGAGCGGCGAAGCGAGCACGTTCTGATCTGGACCGACCCGAAGGCCAACCTGACCGTGCGATGCGTGGCAGTCGAGTACCACGGTTTCCCCACCGTCGAGTGGACGCTCTACTTCAAGAATACCGGCACGGCCGACACGCCGATCATCGAGAACATCCAAGCTCTGGATGCGGGTGATGGACGCCGAGGCAAGGACGAGTTCCTGCTGCACCACGCAGTGGGCTCGCCTGCCGACGGGTCGGACTACAGCCCTCTGGAAACACCGCTGGGGCCGAACGCCAGGAAGCGGATCTCCGCGGCCGGTGGGCGTCCAACCAACAGCGACCTGTGCTATTTCAACGTGCAGCAGGGGGGACGAGGCACGATCATCGCGGTGGGCTGGCCGGGCCAGTGGGCGGCCGAGTTCACCCGCGGTGGCGGCGAGAGCCTCCACATCACGATCGGCCAGGAGCTCACCCGCTTCAAGCTGCTGCCCGGCGAGGAGGTCCGTTCGCCGCTGATTGCCCTCCAGTTCTGGATCGGCGACTACATCCGTTCGCAGAATGTCTGGCGCCGGTGGATGATCGCCCACAATCTGCCCCGACCGGGCGGCAAACTGCCGACGCCGCTGTTCTTCGGATGCAGCTCGCGGGCTTACGAGGAGATGATCAAGGCTGACGAAGAGAAACAGGTGATGTTCATCAATCGTTACCTGGAGGAAGGCCTGAAGATTGACTACTGGTGGATGGACGCCGGCTGGTACGTGAACCAGTCAGGCTGGCCCAACGTGGGTACGTGGGAGGTTGACCTGAAGCGCTTCCCACGGGGCCTCCGGGCGATCAGCGATCATGCCCATGCCAAGGGCGTGAAAACCCTGGTGTGGTTCGAGCCGGAACGGGTCACGCCCGGCACCTGGCTCTACGAGAAGCATCCCGAGTGGCTGCTGGGCAAGGACGGCGAGCAGAAGCTGCTCAACCTGGGCAACCCCGATGCCTGCAAGTGGTTGACCGACCACATCGACAAACTGCTCACCGAACAGGGAATCGACCTGTACCGCCAGGATTTCAACATTGATCCCCTCCGCTACTGGCGGGATAGCGACGCACCCGATCGCCAGGGCATCACCGAAATCAAGCATGTGACCGGATACCTGGCTTACTGGGACGGGCTCCGCAAACGCCATCCGGATATGTTGATCGACTCCTGTGCCAGCGGCGGGCGGCGAAATGACCTGGAGACCCTTCGGCGAGCCGTGCCCTTGTGGCGGAGCGATCATCCCTTCGTGCCCAACAGCCAGCAGAGCATGACCTACGGCCTGTCGCTTTGGATTCCCTATCACGGGACGGGCACGGTGGCCTGCGAGAATGTCGGCTACTACGGCGGAGGATTCACACCGGTCGAGCCGTACACTTTCTGGAGCAATGTCGTCCCCGGCCTCGGGTGCGGTATTGACCTGCGGGTGAAGGAGATCGACTACGCCGCTCTCCGCAAGTTACTGGGCCAGTGGCGCACGATCAGTGCCTACTACTACGGCGATTTTTACCCGCTGACTTCGTGCAACCGCCACAACGGAAGCTGGATGGCCTGGCAGTTCGATATGCCGGACAAGGGCGAGGGCATGATCCAGGTCTTCCGGCGGAAGGAGTCCATGTTCCGTGGCGCCGACTTTAAGCTCGGCGGGCTCGACCCTGCAAAGGACTACGCGTTCACAAATCTGGACACGGATAAGTCGTCCGTGTTTAAAGGACGCGATCTGATGGAGGCCGGGCTGCCCGTCGACATCGCTGCACGGCCCGGCGCCGCCGTTCTGGTCTACAAGGTCGCACAATGAGGACTTCCTGATGACGTTGTCTCTCTGCCGTTCATTGTGTCCCGCCACGCTGGCGGCGATGGTGATGACCGCACCGGCCATGGGTCTCCTCCCCGCCCAAGAGGAGGTGGCTCGTACCCATGCCTGGGTACAGGCGAAGTTCATGGGCACCGCACCGACCCCGCCGGCTGGCCCGGGCCTCTTCGTTGTTCACAACTACGGCCCCGTGCACCGGAATGCTCGCGGCGACAAGCCCCTGCGCATCGGCGAGGTGCAGTTCACGCACGGCCTGTATTGTCACGCCAATAGCCGTATTCGTGTCGCCCTGTCTGGCCCTGCCAAGTCCTTCACGGCTCAGGTCGGTATTGACACCAACGGCACCTGGTCCGGCGGCACGGTGGTCTTCTCGGTGCTCGCCGGCGGCAAGGAGGTCTGCAAATCCGAAGTATGCGCTCGCGGCCAGGCTCCTCGGGCCCTGAAGGCGGATCTGAGCGAGGCTTCGGAAATCACCCTCGTGGTGGGCGACGCGGGCGATAACATCAACAGCGATCAGGCCGACTGGGCCGACGCCGTGGTCACCCTGGTCGACGGCAAGGAGATCCGCATCGGAGATCTGCCCTTGTTCTGCGCCGGAGGCGTGGAGTTGGGCGTCGAACCGCCGTTCTCGTTCACCTACGGCGGCCGGTCGTTCGCTGAGGCGGCGAAGACCTGGAGAACCGAACGCCAATCCCGCAAGCTGGACGACGCCCGCATCGAGCACGTCACCACCTGGACGGATCCCGCGACTGGACTGTCCGTGCGCTGCGCCGCAATCGAGTACACAGACTTTCCAACGGCCGAGTGGGCGCTGTACTTCAAGAACACCGGTACCGCCGACACGCCGATCATCGAAGCGATCAACGCCATCGATACGTCGTTCAGCGGCCCGGTCGACGGCGGTTGCACCCTGCGGTACAACACCGGCGATCTGTGCACTCCGGACAGTTACGCACCGCATGCCGACCCCCTGGCTCCGGGCGAGGAAAAGCGGATCGCCAACACCGGCGGGCGGCCAACCCAGTCCGTCATGCCGTACTTCAACCTGGTCTGGCCGGGCAAGGGCGCCATCGTTGTGCTCAGTTGGGCGGGCCAGTGGAATATGCTGTTTCAGGGCCAGCAGCCGCCGGACATGCGTGTTCGCGGCGGCCAGGAGCTCACCCGTTTCAAGCTCCATCCCGGCGAGGAAGTTCGAAGCCCTCTGGTGGTCGTGCAGTTCTACAACGGCGACTGGCTGCGCGGGCAGAACATCTGGCGGCAGTGGATGGTCGATCACAATCTGCCCCGGCCGGGCGGCAAGCTCGTCCAGCCAATGGCCTCGATCTGTACGGGCAATTTCTATCCCGGGCTGATGACCGAGGCAAAGCAGGAGCTGTCCTTCCTTCGCGAGCACATCGAACGCGGTATCCGATTCGACGCTTGGTGGCAGGACGCCGGCTGGTATCCATGTGACGGCGTGGGCTGGCCCAAGACCGGTACCTGGGAAGTCGATAAGGGCCGATTCCCCAAGGGCCTGCGCGAGATCAGCGACTACGTCCACTCCCAAGGGGCCAAGTCAATCCTCTGGTTCGAGCCCGAGCGCGTCCACCCCGGCACGTGGCTGGCCGACCAGCATCCCGAGTGGATTCACGGCGGAGGCAATGGCGGTCTGCTCAAACTTGGTGATCCGGATTGCCGCAAATGGCTGATCGATCACATCGATCGCTTCCTCACCGAGCAGGGCATCGACATCTACCGCCAGGATTTTAACATCGACCCCTTGCCGTACTGGCGAGCCGCGGACAGCGAAGATCGTCAGGGTATCACCGAGATTCGCCACGTGGAAGGCTACTTCGACTATTGGGATCAGCTCCTTCGACGCCACCCGGGCATGTTCGTCGATTCCTGTGCCTCCGGCGGGCGGCGCAACGACCTGGAAACGCTGCGGCGGGCCGTGCCCCTGCTGCGCAGCGATTGGTACGCCGCTCCCGACGGCCAGCAGTGCCACACCTGCGGGCTGTCCTTGTGGCTGCCGTACCACGGCACGTCCGGCTACCTCTACAACATGCAGAACGGCAAGTACTGGATCCGCAGCCAGATGGTTGCCGAGTATACCTTCGGTCCCGACGCCACCGGGCTCAAGAACCTCGATTGGCAACTGCTCAAGACAACAATGGACGAGTGGCGCCGGATCAACGACTGCTTCTATGGCGACTTCTATCCGCTCCTGCCGTACTCACTGGCCGCCGACGTCTGGATGGCCTGGCAGTATGACCGGCCGGCGATAGGCAAGGGCGCGGTTCAGGTCTTCCGCCGCGGAGAGAGCCTTTATGAGGCGGTGCGGCTGCCACTCCGCGGCCTGGATCCGGCGGCGTTCTACGAGATTGCCAGCTTCGATTCAAGCGAGACCATCCGGTTGAACGGCGAGGAACTGATGAAGAGCGGCCTGCCGGTTTCACTGAAAGACAAGCCCGGCTCCGCGATCTTTACCTACCGCCTGATCAAGAAGTAGTATCAGAGAGGGCTTCCCGGTGACAACGGGAGATGCGAGGGTGTCGATGCCGAACAGGAAGAAACCACGTGTGGTCGTCGTGGGCAGCTTGGTCTTCGATTGCGTGGCCCTCGCCGACCGCATTCCCCGCAAGGGCGAGACTGTTCTGGGGCAGAGCTTCGGCACCTTCTCCGGAGGCAAGGGCGCCAATCAGGCGGTGGCCGCCGCCCGACTGGGAGCCGAGGTCTTCATGGTCGGCCGCGTCGGCCAGGACGACCGGGCCAGATTCCTGCTGGCCAACCTCAACACCAGCGGTGTCAACACGGAGTTCGTCAAGGCCGATCCGGTCGCCGGCACCGGGGCTTGCTGCATTCACGTCGATGCTGCGGGCGAAAACACGATCATCATTGTGCCGCAGGCGAACCTGGCCTGCGCGCCGGAGGACGTGGATGCCGCCCGCAAGGTGATTGCCTCCGCCGACGCGGTGGTATGCCAGTTGGAGATCGCGATGCCCGCCGTGGTGCGAGCCGTCGATCTGGCCAATGAGCTGGGCGTGCGGGTGATACTGAATCCCGCGCCCGCAGGCTCGTTTCCCGCAGGATTGTTCGCCAAGGCAACCTACCTCACCCCCAATGAGACCGAAGCCGAGTTCTTCACCGGAGTTGCCCTCCCCCCGTGCGGCTCGGGCGTGGGGCGGGACAACGACTGGGAAGCCAGAGCCTCAGCCAGGCTGCTGGACATGGGACCCGGCAAGGTCATCATTACCCTGGGGCAGCGCGGTGCATACCTGGCGACCAGGAACACGCGGCAACTGATCCCCAGCTACCCGGTGAAAGCCGTGGACACCACTGCCGCGGGGGACGCCTTCAGCGGCGCCCTGGCGCTCGCATTGGCCGAAGGGCGGAGCGACGAGCAGGCGATCGCTTTCGCGAACGGTGCCGGAGCCCTGGCCGCCACTCGGGCAGGCTCTCAGCCTTCGCTGCCGACTCGACAGGAACTGGACGACTTCCTTCGTTGCGCAAAGCCGTGCCGATGTTGAGCGCCACCCATGGTCGAAAGGAGAAGTGACTACATGACTGTCCCGAATGTCGCCAAGTACATCGATCACACGCTGCTGCGGCAGGACGCATCCCCCGACGAGATCGTCACCCTGTGCCAGCAGGCCAAGCAGCACGAGTTCACCGCGGTGTGTGTCAACCCGTCCTGGGTGGCCCTCGCCGCCCGCGAGCTCGAGGGCACGCCGATCAAGGTGTGTACGGTCATTGGCTTCCCCCTGGGTGCGACCACCACGCAAACCAAGGCCTTTGAGACGCGGGAGGCCATCGCCAACGGAGCCAGCGAAGTCGACATGGTAATCAATCTCGGAGCCCTTAAGTCGGGCAACAAGGACCTCGTGGTCCGGGATATCGCCGAAGTCGTGGCCGCGGCCGGAGGCGCAATAGTCAAGGTCATCATCGAGACCGGCCTGCTCACCCGCGACCAGAAGATACTGGCCTGTCAACTCGTCAAGCGGGCCGGAGCCCACTTCGTGAAAACCTGCACCGGCTTTGCCGAAGGCTTCGCGACCGTCGAGGATATCCGACTGCTGCGCGAGACCGTGGGGCCGAGCTTCGGCGTCAAGGCTTCCGGAAAGGTCCGCGACTATGCCAACGCCCGGGCCCTCCTCGCCGCGGGAGCAACTCGCATCGGGGCCGGCTACGGAGTCAAGATCGTTGAGGGAGAAGCGGCTGCCCGCTGACACCGCTTGGAACGCGTTCCCGGCAACCCTTGGCCCCGGCGTCTCGCCGGTAGCACCTTCGGGTTTCGGGACGTATCCTCGGCCGCCGCACGGGATGGTTGACATTGTGCGACCTGTCAATGGAGGTGACCGATGAGTGCAAATGGCAGACTGGCCGGCAAGCGGGCCCTGGTAACCGGTTCCGGGACCGGCATCGGACGCGAGATCGCCGCGGAGTTCGCCCGCCAAGGCGCCGACGTCGTCCTCCATTACTCGCACAGCGACGCCGGGGCACGCAGCGCAGTGAAGGAGATCAAGGCCCTCGGACGCCGGGCGACCGCGGTCAAGGCGAACTTCGACTCCGTAGACGAGGCCATCGGTCTGGGCGAGCAGGCCATCGGCTTCCTCGGCGGAATCGACTGCCTGGTCAATAACGCGGGCATCACCATGAACAAGCCGTTCCTCGAGGTCACCCGCGAGCAATTCGACGTCCTCTACCACGTGAACATCCGGGCCCAGTTCTTCCTCACCCAGACCGTGGCCAAGGACATGCTCAAGCACGGCGGCGGAGCAGTCTGCAACATCACCTCGATCCATGGTTTCCAGGGCGCGCCGGAACACTCGGTCTACGCCGGAACCAAGGGGGCGATCATCGCCTACACCCGAACACTCTCCGTCGAGCTGGCCTGCCAGGGAATCCGGGTGAACGCCATCGCCCCCGGTTGGGTCACGGTGGACAACTACTACAAGGCCATCCCCGGCTTCAACGAGAAGGACGCCTGTGAGTCCGCCAGGAACGCTGTGCCGGTCGCCCGTGCCGGTCGGCCGCTGGATATCGCCCAGTTGGCCGTGTTCCTCTGTTCCGACGAGGCCGGCTACATCGTCGGCCAGACCATCATTGCGGACGGCGGCACGACCGCCCTGATGTCGCTGATCTCGGATTTCCGAACCCGGTCGACGGCCAGGTTCGGCACGGGTTACGTCCCGGGCGTGTAGACGAATCGAGCTACCTCTTGCGAAAGGGTACGTTGGCATGGAAACGCTTTTGGGCGCTGGTGTGGTCGGCATCGCCGGACTGCTCACCGGGAGCGGGGCCTGGCCTTTCAAGCTCATGCGCAAGTACCAATTCGAGCACTGGTGGCTGATCGCCATGCTCATCGCACTCATCATCATTCCCTGGAGCATCACCCTGTTCGCCTGCCCCGACCCGATCGAGGGTTTGCGCGCCGTTCCGCTTCGCACCCTGATCAAGGCCAACCTTTTCGCGGCCGGCTGGGGTATCGCTAACGTGTTGTGCGGCCTGTGCTTCGTGCGCATCGGCATGGCCTTGACCGGGGCCATCCTCGCCGGGCTGGGCGTGTGCGTGGGCACCATCGTTCCCCTCGTCTTCAAAGGCACCGGCCTGTTCAAGGATGCGCCCGATCTGGACTCGCCAGCCGGCATGGCCGTGCTGGCCGGCGTGGGCGTCATGCTCATCGGCGTGTTGTTTGCCACGTTCGCTGGCTTCGGCCGCGACCGCCAGCTCACGTCCCTGCAAGCCGACAACAAAAAGGGATCCGCTCAGTCCGGTAGCTTCCTCGGTGGTCTGATCATGACCGCCGTCGCCGGGGTGCTCTCGGCAGGGCTGTCTCTTGCGTTCGTGTACAGCCAGGGACCGATCATCGCGAATCTCTGCCTCGTCCAGCCCAACACCGAGATCAAGGTGAGGGTCAACGCCGAGGGCCAGGACGAGCTTGCCCGCAAGCTCTCCAGGACCTACAGCGTGAGTGCCGAGGGGACGATGGAAGTGGAAGGCGTCGGCACGATCGCCGTCGGCGGGCAGAAGGCCGTACATGCCGCCGAGCGGATCCGCGAACGGCTCGCCAGCGCTGTGCCGGGCGGTCAACGCGAGGTCGGCGTGGACACCGGCGCTATCCTCGCGGTGTTCGGCGTCTGGGCGGCGGGCCTGTTCGCCGGCTCCGCCCTCAACGTTGCCTACGCCCTGTATCTGCTGACTCGGAACAAGTCCTGGCACGTGTTCGGCGAGAGCTGGAAGGACGCCGGCCTGGCCGTCATCATGGGCGTAACCTCTATCATCGCGGTCGGACTGCAGGGCAAGGGGATGCTCATGCTCGGAGCCCTGGGGGCGTCGATCGGATTCGGAATCCAGCAGGCGATGCAGATGACCGGCAGCCAGGGAGTGGGATTCATCAGCGGCGAATGGCGTGGAGTCAAGGGGAAGCCGAGGTACCAGATGTACGTCGCCATTGGCGTGCTGATCGTGGCCGCCATCATCATGGCCTACGGGAACACACTGGCCAAGTCGTGAACCACGCGGGTCGGCAAGCCCGACCGAAAGGAACGCGATCATGAACGAAGCTCTGGTCAAGAGCCTGCGTGAGGCAGGCAAGCTGACGGAACCACTCCGTAGCCCGGATGGAACCGAGGTGCTCGTTCTCCAGCACGGTGGGCGAGTGCTCGGCCTGTTCGCGCCCAACAGCGGCGAGAACTTCTTCTGGACCCATGATGCCCTGAAGACCCCTGCCTCGGCCAAGGCCTTCTATGCCAGCAACGAATGGCACAATTCCGGCGGCGACCGGACGTGGCTGGCCCCTGAGCTCGACTTGTTCTTCCCCGACTACCCCAGCCTGGAGCGCTACTTCCAGCCGCGGCAACTGGATCCGGGCAACTACCAGGTCACCAGAACCGCCGAGGGCGTGCGCCTGGTGAATCAGCTGACCGTCACACTGGCCCGCTCCCGAAAGACCGTCGAGCTGGAGATGGGCAAGTCGCTGTCCTGGGCACCCAATCCGCTACGCTGCGAGCCCGCCGCGGCAAGCCTGCTCGAGCTCGAATACGCAGGTTACACCCAGCACACCTCGCTGGCCATCACCGGCCCGCCGGTCGGCCGGGTGGGGGCGTGGAACTTGATTCAGATGCCCCACGGCGGCGATCTGCTCGTCCCCGTGCACGCCAGAACGCAGCCCAAGATCTACTTCGGCTCCGTCTCCCCCGAAGACCTGATCGCGGGCGACCGCATGGTGCGATACCGAATGCGAACCCACGACTGTCACAAGATCGGCATCCGCGCCGTCGCTGCTACCGGCCGGGTCGGATACTTGTACCAGACCGGCGGCCGCTTCGCCCTGGTCGTCCGCAGCTTCTTCGTCAATCCCTCCGGCGACTACGTGGACGTACCCTGGACCGATAGGGACGACCTCGGCTATGCGGTTCAGTCCTGCAACGTCGTCCACGAAAGCCTCGGAGCATTCAGCGAACTGGAATATCACATCCCGGCCATCGGCGAGGGCACGGGACGCACCCGCTGCGACGACTGGTCGGCAGTCTGGGCGTTCCGTGGCCCGTCGGAACAGGTTCACGCCGTGGCCCGGATCTTGTTGTCCCCTGAGGTATAGGTGAGATCATGAAGGTCGATTTGTCAGACAAGGTCGCGTTGGTCACCGGCTCCGGAAACGGAATCGGTCTGGCGATCGCTGATTCGTTCGCCAGGAATGGCGCCCAGGTGATCTACACGGATATCGACGTCCCGGCGGTCAAGAAGGAAGCCGCCAAGTTCCCTTCCTGCAGGGGCTGTGAGATGGACGTCCGCAAGGAGGATCAGGTCAAAGACGTCGTCAGGAAGATCATGGACGAATTCGGGCGCATCGATATCCTGGTCAACAACGCAGGCGTCAACACGGTCAAGCATCGCGTGACTTTCGACGAGTTCCCCAAGGACGAATGGGACTGGATCATCGAGACCGATCTGAACGGCGTCGTCATCGTCAGCCGAGTCGTTTCGCCACTCATGGTCGCCCAGCAATCCGGGCGGATCATCCACATTTCGTCCATTTGCGGCCTTGTCGCCTTGCGGCTGCAGAGCGCCTACATCGCGGCCAAGCATGCGATCGTCGGTCTGACCCGGGCCATGGCCATCGAACTCGCCCCCAAGGGCGTCCTCGTCAATGCGATCGCTCCAGGCTCGACAGTGAGCGAGGGAACCAAGAAGCTCTTCTATGGCCCCGACGGGAAATTCGTCGACCGCATCCAGCGGATTCTCGACCACATCCCGCTCGGCCGGCCGGCCAAAGCCGAGGAAATCGCCCACGGCGCCCTGTTCCTGGCCGCCCCCGAGAGCGCCTACATTACCGGGACCGTACTGACCATCGACGGCGGCTGGACTGCCGGAGGATACGCAAGGGACTTCTAAAGCAGATGGAGAATGGGGAATTGAGAATGAAGAAGAGGAGTTGAGAGAATTGCCTGCCCTCCGACCTTTCTCCATCCTCAATTCCGGTGAAGCAAGCATCGCTGGTTTGCGTATAACCTGATTCAGAAGAAGGGAAGTGAGTGCTATGGCAGAAATCAGAGTCCATCAGGGCTATAAATCCGATCGCCCGCCTTTGATTCCCAAACCGGACAAGGCACCCGATCCAATGATCGTGACCGTTCAGGAGGGCGTGCCCATCGTCTACCCGGGCTGTTACGGCAACGCCGTTCGCGTGGTCCATCCGGTCAACCCGAATGCGCCCGCCAAAAACCTCGGCTTGGTGATGTTCTACCTCGCTCCACATGTCGTGCTCCAGCCCGGCCAGCACGAGACCGAGGAAACCTACGTGATCATGGAGGGCCGCGGCACCATGACCTTCGCCAACTACAAACGCGAGGTCAAAAAGGGCGACTTCGTCTACCTGCCGCCCTGGTGCATCCACGGCATTGAAAACACCGGAACCGAGACGCTCGTGGTGATGATCGTGACCTCCCCGCCCAATCCATGAGGACCGTAACATGGCCGTCCTGAGCATGAAACAACTTCGGCAGTACCAGGTACCCCAAGGTTCGCTCACCCTGTGGTGGCTGGGGCAGGCTGGCTTCATCGTGAAGAGCCCCGGCGGCAAGATCGTGGCCATCGATCCGTACCTGTCCAACTCGTGCAAAACCATCGGCGACCAGTACGGCTTCGACATGGACCGGCTGGTCGCCCCGCCCCTCCCGCCCGCCGATTTGGTCGGAATCGATGCCTACGCCATGACGCACAGTCACCAGGATCACCTCGATCCTGAAACGCTCCATCCCTACCGGGCGGCGGGTGGAGCCGGACCGTTCGTCGCCCCACCCGAGACGATCGAGAAGCTGGTGACCATGGGCGTGCCTCAGAGTCAGACGGCCATGATCTGGCCAAACAAGAGCGTCACGTTCGGCGACCTCACGCTGCGGGCAACCTTCGCCATCCCCTTCGCCGGCGACGATCTCACCCACGTGGGCTACCTGGTCTGCATCAAGGACGGACCGAAGCTCTACGTGACCGGCGACACCGGATACCACGAAATCCTGGCCGACAGCATGGCCGCCCACAAGCCGGATATCCTCGCAGCCGTGATCAACCCGGCGTTCCACAACATGAGCCCGGCCGAGGCCGCTACCCTGGCCCGCAAAGTGGACGCCAAGGTGGTCATCCCGTGCCACTACGACCTGTTCCCGGCCAACTCCCTGCCCCCCGAGCTGCTTCGCACGAACCTGAGGATGCTCGGCATCGGCGACCGCTACCAGCTCGTCGAGCACGGCAAGCCCTTGACGTACAAGAAACCAGCGGCGTGATCCTCGGAACGACCGGAGGTGCCCAGCCGCCCGGGTCCCTCCAGCGGTATCCAGACATTCGAAGGTGCCCACCCGCACCCGGACGCAAACGATGACTGACCTGACCCAAGTCACTTACTGCGGGCTTTATTGCGGGCTGTGCTCGCAATCCAATCGCGTTCCCAAACAGGCCAACGCCTTGCGCGAAACCATGCGCAAAGACGGCTGGGAGCACTGGGGGCGGCAAATCCCTCGGTTCGAGGAGTTCTGGCAGTTCCTCGGCGGGCTCGTGGGCAACGAGGGCAAGTGCAGTTGCCGAGGCGGCAAGTGCGGTCCGCCGTTCTGTGCTATTCGCAAGTGCGCGGCCAGCAAGGGTGTGCACGCCTGCCCATTCTGCGACGAGTACCCCTGCCATCGGATCGAAGGACTCGCCAAGGGATATGTGAACCTCATTCCCGACGGCATGCGCATGAAGGAGATCGGCCTGGACCGGTGGATCGAAGAGCAGGAGGCCAGGAAGGCTACCGGCTTCTGCTACGTCGATATCCGCTGCAATCCATACGAAGTGCCCAGCGAGTAACGGGCGGCCGACACGCTGGGGCACGCGTTTGTCGCTACTCGGATTGCGGCCGACCCCGCGGAGCGGGCAGTAGCTCCAGAACCGCCAGAACCGGGCGGTGATCCGATGCCCGCGACTCATTGACCACTTCCGCGGAAACCACTCGCCAGAGCCGCGCTGGCCGGGCAAAGATGAAGTCGATGCGCAGGTTCGGTCGATCACTGGGAAACGATGGCTCCGGAGCGGCCGGGGTCGTGTCCAGCCAGCCCGTACCCAACCCCGCCAAAGGGACACTGCCCGGCTCCGCGTTCAAGTCACCGGCCAGAATGACCGGCACCGCGGGCTCCGTCGCCGCCAGTTCCGCCACCGCCTTCGCCTGCAGGACACGATCAACGTGATCGTTGAGGTGGTCCCAGTGCGTGGAAATGAACCGCACCGACCAGAACCCCGCCCGTCGGCCACCGCCCGGCTCGCCGCGCGGCGGTTCGTTGACCGGCACGCTCACGTGAACCTCCAGAGCCTGCCGCGGCTCGCGGTCCTTGGAGTGCGGCAGGGCATGGGCGACCGCACGTTCGATCGGAAACCGCGAGAGGACCGCATCCCCGTACTGCCCGCCGTCGAAGTCCATGGCCTTGCCGAACGCGGTGTGCATCCCGGTGAGTCCGCCAAGCTCCGCCGCCTCGTCCACTCCGCCCGATCGCTTGGTCCCGTTATCCACCTCCTGAAGAGCTACAAGGTCCGGACTCAGCCTCCTGATCACCTCGGCCGTCCGGCCTAGATCCAACTTCTTGTCCGGCCCGGCCCCATGCAGGATGTTGTAGGTCAGCACCCGAAGCTGGACGGACCCTGCGTCCTGCCGCCCGCGCTGCGGTCCGGCCGGATCTCCACAACCGGCTGCCAGCACCGCCAAGGCGGCCATCATCATTTGAACGGTACGACGACGACTGATGCGTGATGCCATGGAGACTCCAGGACAGAATCCTTGTCACAGCTTCGGCACGGTTCGACCATGCCTCAGTCGAAACTGCTACCGCTCGGTCACCGCCGTGTCAAGCACGCCACCTCCTGTTGTGCCAGCATCGTTCAAGATGTATACAATGCCGGCGTGAACGCGTTCCGCCTCCTGACTTGGACCGTTCCCGCCGCCCTGGCGGCCGCTTTCGCCGGATGCGGCGAACCGGGGCCGGTGCGCATCCGCCTGAACGACGACGTGGTTCGCCCGCCACGATCCGTACTCGTCTTCTTCCCCGACGGCCTTCATCGCGCCCGGTTCGACGAGCTGGTCGCGGCCGGCCAACTGCCCCACATCACCCGCCGCTTCGTCCAGGGTGGAATCCGTGTCGACCGGGCGGTGGACAGCTTGCCCACCGTCACCTACGCCAACTGCTCGTCCTTGGTGACCGGCTTGTTCCCAGGTCATCACGGAATCCCCGGCAATGTCTGGCTTGACCGTCAGTCGCTGGAAAGCTGCTCCTACATGACTCTGGACACCTACCGCGTGGTCAACGAGCACCTCACCGTCCCTACGCTCTACAGCATCCTCGGCGACCACTTCACGCTTAACATCCAGCTTCACACCTATCGCGGCGTGACTCGTTCGATCGATGGCTACCATACATTTCGCCGCAATTGGATCTTGGGCTTCCATGGAGCAGTGGATCGGAGTGTGCCGGATCGGCTGCCTGCTGTCGCCGCCCTCGCCAACCGCGAGAAGCGGTGGCCCAGCGTGATCATGACCTACTTTCCCGCGGTCGACGAAGTCGGTCACCGTTTCGGACCCAACTCACCGCAATATGACCAAGCGGTGAGAGATCTCGACACCGCCGTGGGACGAATGACCGACGCCATCGACCGGGCCGGCTTGGGTGATCGTACATACTACGTGCTGGTGAGCGACCATGGCATGCCGGCAGTCGAGCCGGATCGGCACCTGGACCTCTCCAAATGGCTCGAGGTTCGACGAGCCCTGAACTGTCGTGAAACGCCGCTGCAAGGTCACGGCCGCGCCGCCTTCCGCGCGGCATTGGAGAGGTACGATGCCTTCCTGGTCATCGGTGCCGACCGGATGGCCGCGATTCATCTACGCGGTCGCCAGGGGTGGGACACGACCCCAACCTGCGCTGAAGTGGCATCGTTCATCGAGTCCGAACCTCATCTCGCGGAACTGCCGGCCGTCGACTGTGTTCTGGCCCGTGACGGAACAGACCGCGTCCGGCTTTGGTCCAGCCGCGGAGCGGCCGCTGTCGAGCGATCTCGCGACGGCGGCCAGGTCCGGTACCGGCTGCTCGTCGACCGCGGCGACCCGCTGGGCTACGCCCAACCGGCGGAACTGGCCGCCTTCGTCCAGGCAGGTTGGCACACCTCGCGCGACTGGCTGCGGGCGACGAGCGGCTCGACGCATCCCGACTTCGTTCCCCAGACGGTCGAGATGTTCGACTCGCCACGGGCCGGCGATGTAATCCTCTTCGCCGCCCAGGGCTGGGACTTCAGCTTGTCACAGAAAGCCGGTCACGGGTCGTGCCTCGCCGGCGATATGCTCATCCCCCTCCATTTCGCGGGCCCCGGCCTTGCTCCCGGGGGGACCATTCCCTGCGGCCGTCTGGTCGATGTGGCCCCTACCCTCATCGGTTTGCTGGGCGACGGTGAACGGCTGAGGCAGTATACTCTGGACGGTGTGGATCTCTCGGGTGAGCTGAGGGCCGCAACAAGCGCAAGATGAGGCGGACAGCGATTGACTGTCTGGTGCGACGAGTCTCCCTTCTTGCGATGCTGCTTCCCACCCGCTCAAATGACGGCATCACGAACCGGCATGGAGTGCTGATCATTCGTCTTCGCCGATTACCGCCGACCCCTCGGGTGTTTGATGGAGGCTTGTACCTGTCCCCGCCGGTGGAGGTGGGCAAGCATGAGCCCATCCGGGAGTTCCCCTGCCCCGCCCGGCTCACCGTGCCCATGATCCAGCACGCCGGCCCGGCGTGCGAACCGCTCGTCCAGGTCGGACAGGCGGTGGCCGAGGGACAGCTGATCGGTCGAGCTCTTCGGCCGGGCGCAGTGCCGGTCCATTCCCCGCGCACCGGCCGGGTCGTAGCCCTCTCCCGCGCACGCACCGCCTGGTCGCCGGATGTGCCGGCCGTCACCATCGAAACCGGACCTGCCGAGGAGTACACGCTCACGCCCGCCCTCGAATCCTCCATGGGCTCCTCGCCCGACTTCTCCAGCCGCCCGGGCCTCGAACGCCTCGCCGAGTTGGCCGATCGGGCGGGGATTCTCGTCGGGCGCGAGCCGGCCATCGGACTGGGTGATCAGCTTCGCCATGCCGCCGACGCCGGGATCCAGGACTTCATCATCAATGGGCTCGCCCGCGACCCCTTGCTCGAAAACCGGTCCGTTTGCATGGCTCAGGATCTCGAGTCGGTGGTACGAGCGGGCCTATGGGTAAGACAGGCCCTTGGCTCGGAGAGAGCTTGCCTGGTCGTTGACCGGACCGACCGTCGACTCCTGATGCGCGCCAGAAAGGCAACGGCCCACACGCCGTTCCGGATCGTTCAACTCGGGAATAAGTACCCCCAGGCGGCCCCGGTTCTGCTCACCTGGTGCATCACCGGCCGAGAGACACCCTGCGGAAAAACGACCGAGGACGTGCACGCCCTCGTGATGGAGCCCGAGGCCTTGTCCTCGCTGGCCAACGCGGTGCTCAACGGGAAGACAATCACCGATTCGGTCGTGGTCGTCACCGGCCCCGGCGTCCGTCAACCAGGGGAATACCGGATCCCCGTTGGTTCGAGCTTCGCCGATGTCCTGAATCACGTGGGCGTCGTGGGTACGACCGTCCGGCTCGTGGACGGTCCCCCGATGACCGGGCGGGCCATCGAGTGCCTCGACGCGGTGGTGACCCGGCGAACGACCGCTATCCTGGTCATGAACCGCGACCACGATCGGGTGCCCGATCCCGGCTTGTGCCTTCGCTGCGGATGGTGCCAGGACGACTGCCCGGTCGGGCTCGACCCGATGGCACTGCTCGACTGTGATGAACGCGGCGACTGGACCGCGGCCGCCAGCCTACACCCGCACGCGTGCCTGGGTTGCGGCCTGTGCAGCTGCATCTGCCCGGCCGAACTGCCGTTGTCCGAGTCCATCAGCCGCCTGAAGGAGCGGGTACCTCTCGATGCGCTGTGAATCGGTCTGCTCAGGCAGGTGTGGCCCCGGCGAGAAGGCCTTGTTCGAGCTCCCTCCACCCTCCCCGATCACCGTCTTGCCGGTGAGGGCTCAAATGGGACGCCGGGCTCACTCGGTCATGAGGCTCAATGTGGTGCGGAAAGTGAGCGACAAGTGCTGAGCGACGCGCAGTTGCCACCGCCTGGAACCTTGCGACTTGTGGATCCGCCGCATTGGCGGGGCGTGACCGGCCCTGCCCCGATGACCCTGACGCTGATGCTGGCGGTAGCCATCCTCTGCGCCGCAGGACTCGCCCTGTTCGGCTGGCACACGATTCGCGTCCTGGCGATCGCCGTGGCGGTGGCCCTACTGGTCGAGGCGGCGTTCAACGCCCTGACCTGGCGCGGGCGATCGTGGTCCGAGAGCTACACGCTCCTCGTGGGCATGCTGGTCGCCTGCACCTTGCCGCCCACGGTGGGTTGGGAGGTCGTGGTCACAACCTCCGCACTGGCCGTGCTGGCCGGCCAGATGATCCAGGGGGGGATCGGCAACTACGTCTGGCACCCAGTGGCCCTCGGACGGGTCATCGCCCAACTCCTCTTCGAAACGCAACTCAGCCCCGCGCGCTGGCCAGTGCTGGCTTCTGAACGCTTGGGTTCAGGTAACCTCTACCTGGCGAGAGATCTGTCCCCCCTGGCCCAGTGGAGCAGCCAGCCGCTGCCGCCCGGCATCGAGGCCTGGAGCGTGAACCGGCCGGTCGACCAGCTTCGCTCGGTACTCCCGGTCGATGCCACTGGATCGCCCGCCGAGGCCGTCGCTCGGCTGGTGAGCGATGCCATGCCCCCTTGGCCCGATACCCTCTTCGGTGTGGCCGGCGGCTCGCTCGGCGAGGCGCCTGTCCTGGCAATCCTGCTGGCCGGTCTGTTGCTGACCTGGCGTGGCTTCCTGCGATGGTCCACCCTGCTGGCCGGCCTGGCGGCGGCCACGACCGTCGCCCTGATCGCCCCCGTGCAGTTCCAGCCGCAGGGTCAGCCTGTCCAGAGTCAGTGGTTCCCGGGACTTCTCTTCAACGAAGGCCTGCCCGTGGGCCTGGCCTATGTCGCCTACCAGCTCACCGCCGGAGCGTTCCCCCTGGTCCTGTTCATCCTGGCGGCCGATCCGACCAGTTCCCCCCTCACCGCCCGCGGCCATCTGCTGTTCGGCCTGATTATCGGCGGAACAGCCATGATCCTCAGAACCGTCGTGGGACTCCCCGCAGAGGCCTACTGGGCGCTGCTCCTGGCTAACACTTGCGTCCCGGCCATCAACCGCCTCACCCGCCGCCGTACGTTCGGCGTCACACTCTTGGCCTGAAACCCCGACATGGACCGGGCCTCCCGGGATCGAAGGGTCCTGTCATTCAGAACCATATTCAGATCCAGGGACTTGCGCCCGTGCGCTTGTCCGCACAGCTGTTCGCCTAGCGACTTCAACCTCCTCTCGCTCACCCCGAAAATGGAGGAGAATTGACTTCTCCGATCGAGGACCCCATACTGATCTATGGCTGGATACAGCCGTCAAGGCCTCAAGAACGAATGGGTTTCCTGACTCTGGAGGGATAAGATGAAAGCGCGCAAAGCGGGCACGATCAGTGTCGTCGCGGGGGTGCTACTCTTCTCCCAGCCTTCTTTGGCTGCTGTGTTGGCGGTCTGGGATTTCGGCGATAGTAGCGCGTACTACACCGAAAAGCCGGCTTACTTCAATACCGTCACCCCGCCGACCCTGGTACTGTACGGCAGCGGCGTTGACACCAACGGCAAGAACGGCATCGCCTACACCGACGCCGCCGGCGTTGCCCACATCGCTGGCCAGGCGGCGGCATGGGATGACATCAACAAGTCCGGATCGGAAAACGATGCCGCGGCGATCATCACCCTCAATACCGCCGGCTTCAGCGCCTTGAAGGTCCGTTGGGACTACAAGTCCGAGCTGGCGGTCAGCTTCGACTTCGCCTACCGCACGACCAGCGACGGGGCGTGGACTCAGGTCGCCGACAACCGGGCCATCACCCCTGGCTGGTCGACCGACACCTGGGGTACTGTTGTGCTCGATCTGGCCGGCACCACCGCGCTCAACAATCGCCCGTTCGTCCAGCTTCGGCTGGATGACCTGGTCGAAGGCCCCGGCAACGACAAGTTCGCCTTCGACAATCTCGAGATCACCGGCGTCCCCGAGCCTACCATGCTCCTCCTGCTCGGACTCGGCGTAACACTCCTTCGGCGGAAAAGGTGTCAGGTTGATTTTTAGGCCGTCCGTGTCGCCGGCCCCAAAAAGGTGTCAGGATGCTTTTTTAGGTCGTCCGCGTCGCCGTTGTCTGGTCATGTTCAACTCCTCGCGTCTCCTCCTCTTGGCGATTCAACCTCTTTTCTCTTGCTGATCGCTTGGAGCTGAACGCCCACCGCGACTCACCGACCGCTTCTCGGCACTTCGCGACAGCTCCCCCCGGCGGTCACCCCGCCCACCCCTTGCTCACTTCTCAACTCTCGCTTCGCACTTCCGGCCATCCGGTCCGCAACGCCGGGATAGGCAGTCCGTGAAGCCGGGATATAATGGTCACCCGTTGTGTTCTCTCAGCAGTGAGGATGTGCATGGGACCCTGGCAACGCCTCTGTACCGTCTTGGCTTCGTTTGGCGCAGTCAGCCTGTTCGCCTCAGCCACGTGGGCGGCGTCCAATACACCACTGCTCTTGACGCCCGGTGGATCGACCGCCGAATCCGAAGAGGGCACCGTGGCCAGGGTCCGGCTCCTGGCCGACAAGACCGCCGTGGCGCCCGGCCAGAAGATCGGATTGGCCTTGGCATTCGCGATCAAGTCCGATTGGCACATCTACTGGCGGAACCGGGGCGAGGGCGGACTGGAGCCGTCGTTCACATGGCAACTGCCCCCAGGTTTCAGCGTCGGGCCCGTACGATTCCCTCCGCCTACTCGGCACATCGACGCCGTCGGCGACCACACCTTCATCATGTCCGATGACCCGATCCTGCTCACCACCCTCGCCGTGCCCGAGAACCTTGCCGCGGGAGGAAAGGTCACGATCTCCGTCAAGGCTAAGTGGCTGGTGTGTAAAGAGTTATGTAAACAGGAGAGCCAGGACCTGTCCGTCGAACTGCCCGCGGTCTCCGCGCCAAACGAAGCCAAACCGGCCAACACGGACCTCTTCAGCCGTGCCCAGGACGTTTTGCCCCTGCCCATGGACCAGGCCAGGAACCTCAAAAAACTCTGGGTCGCAGCCAGTGTGGACAAAATCAAGCCCGGCTCCAGGTTCCAGGTGGCCGTCGTTCTGGAGATCGAGGACCATCAGCACCTCAACTCGAACAAGCCGACGATCGAGGGGCTCATCCCCACCGAGGTCTTCAACGACGCCACCGAGGGGCTGATCATCGGCCGGCCCGTCTTCCCGCCGGCGACCGTCAAGAAGAGCGAGATCGGCGAGATGTCCCTGTACACCGGCCGCGCGGTGGTGCTCCTGCCCGTGGAAGCGGATAAGCGAATCGATGCTGAGGAACTCCGCATCAGCGGCGTGGCCACATACCAGGCCTGCGACGACAAGACCTTGTCCTGTCAGAGGCCAACCGCCGCCGAGTGGGAACTGACTCTCCCGGTCGCCCGACCCGACGAGGAAGTGACCCCCGCTCATACGGATCTGTTTGGAGCCGCACCGACTTCAACCTCGAACACCCTGCCGGTAGAAGCCAAAGCAGGCCAGGGGGGCCCCGCTGAGCCCGATCAGTCCTGGCTGCAGCGCCTGCAGGCCTCTCTCGCCCGGTTGGGCCTCCTGGGTTACCTGATCATGGCCTTCCTGGGAGGGCTCATCCTCAATCTCATGCCCTGCGTGCTCCCGGTGATCTCGATCAAGATCCTCTCCTTCGTGCAGCAAGCCAAGGAAAGCCGAATCCGGGTCTTCACTCTCGGCCTCGCCTTCTCCGCAGGCATCTTGGTCTCGTTCGCGGTGCTGGGCGTTCTGATCGTCGGCTTGGGTCAGCAGTGGGGCGGCTTGTTCCAGCGGCCGCAAGTCACCATCGGCCTGGCCGCGGTCGTGACCGCCTTCGCCATGAGCCTGTTCGGTGTCTTCGCCATCTACCCACCGCGGGTGGTGAACGAGCTCGGTGACAAGGTCCAACAGGAAGGCCACCTCAGCGCCTTCGGCATGGGCCTGCTGGCCACGCTGCTGGGTACGGCCTGCACCGCGCCTTTCCTCAGTGTCGCGATCGCCTTCGCGGTTCAGCAGACTCCATTTGCTGGCGTGATGATCTTCATGGTCGCAGGCCTGGGTATGGCCCTGCCTTACGCGATCCTGGCGGCCAAGCCGGCTTGGCTGAAAGTCGTGCCCAAGGCCGGGCCGTGGATGAAGACTTTCGAACACGTCATGGCGTTCTGCCTGCTGGGCACGGTGGTCTTTCTGCTGAATCCGTTGTCCACCCAACTCGGCGGGCGAGGCTTGATTCAGACCTTGGCCTTCCTGCTCTGCGTCGCAGCGGCTGCCTGGCTGTACGGTCACGTGCGCTTCGGCGATCCACGGACAACAAGAGCGATGTCCTACGCGGCCTGCGGTGCCGTGCTCGTCGGCGGTTGGCTGGTGTGCTTCCGCTACTGGAACACGATCCCGGACCTCCTCGCGACCCAGGACAGGTTGCGGCTCGGGAGTATGGCCGGAGAGCGCGGCGCACTCGACTGGTCCGGCGACGAAATCCCCTGGTTGCCCTACACCCGAGCGAAAGCCCTGGCAGAGGTGAACGCGGGCCGAACCGTCCTGATCGACTACACCGCCGAATGGTGCGTCAACTGCAAGGCCAACGAGAAGCTGGTTCTCAACACCGCGGCGGTCAGACAGGCAATACGGGAGGGCGGCGTCCTTCCATTCAGGGCCGACTACACCTCGTTCAACCCCGAGATCAAGGAGGATCTCGACCGCTTCAAACGCTCGGGAGTGCCGATGTACGTCATCATTCCGGCCCATCAGCCCGACGACCCGATCCTGCTCGACGAGATACTGACCCAACGCGCGGTGCTCGACGCACTTCGCCGCGCCGGCCCGAGCCGCAAGGAACAAGCTCCAGCGGAGCGCTCCGAGCGCCCTCCAATCAGTTGACCGTGAGCACCCGTTCCGGTATTGCTGGTGGCTGACAGCGAAAGACTGACAGCGACTTCTGGAGCCCCCATGCTCTTCGAAATGCTGTATCGACGTCTGCTCATCCTGACCGAAGGATCACTGGGCATCTTCGAGTCCAAGACCGGTTCGTCGGTGATGCGCTACCGCCCACAGGATTGTGTGGCCGTGCTCGACTCGGTCAATGCAGGCAAGCCGCTCGGCGATTTCATCCCCGGCCTCCCCGACCTGCCGATCGTCGCCAGCGTGGCCGACACCCTGCCGCTCCAGCCGGATGCACTGCTCATCGGGATCGCTCCCACCGGCGGCGGTCTGCCCGATCGAATGCGCCGCCACCTGCTGGACGCCCTCAAGGCCGGACTGAGCATCATCAGCGGCCTGCACGTCATGCTCCGCGACGATCCCGAGCTGGCCGAGCTGGCTGAAGCCAACAACGCCAAGCTCCACGATGTCCGCGACGCCGGCCAGATCCGACACATCGCCCGAGGCAGGGCCCGCTACACCCGGGCCAAACGCGTCCTCACCATCGGCATCGATTGCGACGTCGGCAAAATGGTCACCGCCCTCGAGCTGCGCAAGGAAGCCGTTCGCCAGGGACTGAACGCCGCTTTCGTGGCCACCGGCCAGACCGGCATCATGATCGAAGGCTGGGGCATCGCCATCGACCACGTGATCTCCGATTTCACCGCCGGAGCAACCGAACTGCTCGTCGAGCATGTGGCCGACAAGGACATGTGCTTCGTCGAGGGCCAGGGCTCCATTGAGCATCCAGGCTACTCGGCCGTGACACTCGGCTTGCTCCACGGCTCGTGCCCGGACGCCATGGTCATCGTCTGTCGCCCGGACCGGTTGCTGCATAACGACTGGCCCGACTGTCCGGTGGCTCCCATCAGGCAGCAGATCGCGATCAACGAGGCCCTGCTGGCTCCACTCCACCCCGGCAAGGTCGTGGCCGTCGCGGTCAACACCGCCCGGATGACCGCTGAGGATGCCGAGGCCGCAGTCCGCAAGATCGCCGGTGACGCCGGCTTGCCCGCCGCCGATCCCGTCCGCCACGGCTGCAAGGACCTGATCGCGGCCATTCGCCGGCAGGTGGGGATTTGACCCGGAGGACTCACCCGCTCCTCAGGGCGCCGCGCGCGTGGCCGTGCCTGCGGGCCCGCATTCGTACAGCCGACAGCTAGGTCCTTGGTACAGCCGAAGCAGCATCGGGGCGACCTCGCCCCACGGCGATGGCGGCAACCGCCCGTCATTCCTCCTCGGTTCGATCGGCATCCACTCAGCGCGAGGAACCTCCCGGCCATGCTCCCGAACCCAGGCCGCAATCGCGTCGTGGTGATCGACAGGTCTGCCGGGACGCGGCTCTGAGGAGAGGAGGGCGAACCGCAATTCCCCCTCCCTGACCATCTCCGAGAACTGTGTCACGCTCAGAATGGGGTCGGTGCCGGAGAAGCCGCCGTAGGCCATCACCCTGGCGCCGGAGTCGATGATGAGCGGCGATGCGGCGTGGATGTCCGGCACGGCCAGCAAGTATCGCTCCTTCCCTCGGCGATGATCGAGGTACGCGGCGAGCACCCGCGCTGCCCGCCAACCCTCAGCGGAGTCAAATGTGAAGTGGCGTTCGAGAAGAACCGGATCGGCCACAGGGACCATGCGCCCCCCCGGGGCCAGAACGGGCGTGGCCGACCATGCCACCGGACAGAAGAGAAGGGCCGCCAGCCCCAGGACCATGCCGGCTACCCCGAGGTGGCGAGTAGTCGTAGGAGACCAGCATCTGCCGCCCGACATCAACAGCAGGACCGCTCCAAGCCCCGTACCCGACAGGACCATCGGGGCGAGCCATCGTCCCCATGCCGGATAGGAGGCGGCTGTCCATATCTGCCAGCCGGCCGTGGCGAGCAGCGCGAGGGCCAGGAGTGAGGAGCGGTTTCCGCTGAGTTCGCGGGTATCCCACAGCACCTTCGCCGCAAGGCCGGTGAGGACGGCCGCCGGCGCGGCGATCAAGGTCAGATAGTACGGATGAATGGGACTGTCCGAGAGACTGAACGCAACGCCATAGGTCACGAACCAACCACCCCAGAGGAGGACGTTCTGGTGCATCGGCGACAAGGGTCGCGAACGCGGCAATACCGACACGATGCAAGCCGCTCCGATCGTCGCGAACGGAACCAGCCAGGTGATGTGTCCCCCCAGGTCGCGGTTGGCCAACCGCAGGGGGCCGGGATGCCCGCCGTGGCCGGTGAACGCCTCCTCGCCGGTTCCGGGCCCCCGGGCGAACGGCGGGCCGGGCATCCGCGGGCCCGGTTGAGTCGGGTCGGCTTCGGGCGGGCTCGACGGCGCGGAACCCGGCGGCGGGCGGTTTCCGACCATCCGCTGCAGGCCCTGAAGATGAAACGCCAAGCCGAGTGCCGAGTTGGTCCGGGTGTCACCGACGTACGGTCGGGCATCGGCGGGGCTCAGATCGACGAACAGCGGCCACGAGAGCGACATCACCACCAACACCACCGTGGCGGCGGCCAGATGGGCGACCCGCGTCCCTCGGGCGGCGGGCGCTCCCAGCCAGTACACCAGATAGAAGCTCGGCAGCACCAGATACGCGGCGGTCAGCTTGACGTTGAAGCCCAGTCCGACCATCGCCGTGGCCGCCAGCAACCAGCCCCACCGGGCCCGCTCCGTGGCTCGAAGCAGCACCGCCCCGGCCACCAGCAGCACCAGCAGCAGGCAACTGTCGGGCAGATTGCTGCGGTCGATCGCCACGCTGGCCGGCGTCACCGCCATCACCAGCCCGGCCAGCAGACCACCCCAATCCCCGACCAGACGCCGCGCGACCAGGTACACCATCAGTACCGCGATAGAACCTTCAAGAGCCTGTGGGAGGTGGAGGGCGAACCCGGAGTACCCCAGGACCTTGACGCTGAGAACCTGAAGCCAGAAGGCGACCGGAGGCTTGTCCAGGGAAAGAAAACCCGCCGGATCGAACGAGGCGTACAGGAAGTTGTGCCAGCTCGCGGCCATGCTCCGAACCGCGGCCGCGTAGTAGAGGTTGCCGAACTCGTTGGCCTCGAGGTTCCAGAACCGCAAGACCACGGCGATCAGGAGAACCACCAGAAGGCCTGTCCGCGTGATCCAACACCGCCGCCGTGCGGTGGCGGCCGAGATCGGGTCGAGATCTTCCGGGACGGTACTCGTGCTCATCATGTCGCCACCATCAAAGCCATTCCATCGCGCATCGACCTGCCCAGAGGGCTGATCCCAGTCTACCAGCCGCTAGCTGAAGACAATATGAAGAACCGAGACCGCGTTCTACCCATTCCCGCCGGTTTGGCTTATAACCATGTTGGCTGTACGGGCTTGGATTCATGAAGGGTGTGGTCCCCGGAACCATCCCGGGCTGACAAGGGCAACTGAAACATGGACGCATCGATCGCATCGGCGGTCAAGAGCTGGCTGGACGAGCCGGCCATCGCGGAAGCCGACAAGAAGGAGATTCGCGAGCTGCAGGCCGCAGGCAGCGAGAGGGAGCTGACCGACCGGTTCTATCGCGAGCTGGAGTTCGGAACCGCCGGCCTGCGCGGCATCATCGGGGCCGGGCTCAACCGGATGAACATCTACACCGTCGGTGCCGCCGCCCAGGGGCTGGCCAACTACATCGCCCAGCAGGGTGAGGCCGCCAGACGGGCCGGCGTCGCCATTGCCTGCGACAGCCGCCGCAAGAGTGACGTCTTCGCGGAACGTACCGCCGCGGTCCTGGCCGGCAACGGGATCACCGCCTATCTGTTCGAAGCCTTGCGGCCGACACCGGAGCTGTCCTACGCCGTCCGGCACCTGAATTGCACGGCCGGCGTCGTCGTGACCGCCAGCCACAACCCGCCCGCCTACAACGGCTTCAAGGTCTACTGGACGGGCGGGGTGCCCATCGTGCCCCCGCACGACAAGCGGATCAGCGAGGAGGTCCGCCGGGTGGGGGGCTTCGGCAACATCAAGGTCATGCCGGTGGCCGAGGCGAAAGCCAAGGGCCTGATCCGCGTCATCGGCCGCGAGGTGGATGAAGCCTTTCTGGCCGAGGTCCACGCCTCGTGCCTGTCGCCGGAGATCTCCCGCCAGCAGGGCAAGAACCTCAAGATCGTCTACACCCCGCTGCATGGCACGGGCATCACCCTGGTCCCCGAGGCTCTCAAGCGGCGCGGCTTCGAGAAGGTCATCGTCGTCCCCGAGCAGGGCAAGCCGGACGGCGAGTTCCCCACCGTCGAGTACCCCAATCCCGAGGAGGGCGCGGCTCTGACGCTCGGAATCGAACTGGCCAAGAGGGAGGGCGCCGACCTGGTCATCGGTACCGACCCCGACGCCGACCGCGTGGGTGTGGCCGTGCGTGGCCCGGGCAACCAGTTCGAACTCATCACCGGCAACCAGATCGCCGCCATGCTCACCTGGCACATCTGCGAGACGCTGACCCGCTCCGGCCGATTCCCCAAGAACGCCGCCATGATCACCACCATCGTCTCGGGCGACATGATGAAGGACATCGCCCGCTCCTACGGGGCGGAGGTCATCGAGGTTCTGACCGGCTTCAAGTGGATCGGCGACCAGGTGATGCAGTTTGACGCCGCCGGCTCGCCGGGCAAGCCGAGCAAGACCTACATCTTTGGGGCCGAGGAGAGCTATGGCTACATGCCCTGCACCTACACGCGGGACAAGGACGCGGTGACCAGCACGGCCTACGTCGCCGACCTGGCCGCCGTGGCCGCCGCCCAGGGCAAGACGCTCTACGATCTGCTGCTCGATCTTTACAGGCGGTACGGCTACTACCAGGAAGGAGCCAAGAGCTTGACCCTGCCGGGCAAGGACGGCGCCGATCGGATCAAGGCCATGATGCAGAAGCTGCGAACCCGCCCGCCGGAGCGCGTGGCGGGTGTACCCGTCAGGACCGTGGCCGACCTTGCCACCGGCGAGATCAGGGACGCTCGCACCGGCAAGGTGGTCGGCCAGTACAACCTGCCGCCCAGCGACGTCGTGTTCCTGACCCTCGATGACGGGACCAAAGCCATCGCTCGCCCGAGCGGCACCGAGCCGAAGATCAAGTTCTATGTGCTGACCAAGGGGCCCGGGGACAACATCGCGCAGGCCCGCGAGAACGCGACCGCCAAGATCCAGGCGGTGATCGCCGACGTGGCCAAGTAGTGAGCTTCTGATATGGCCGACCAACCCGTCGCCGACCCGCAGACCCCGGTCGAACCGCCGCAGCCGGCTCTGGCCAAGAGCAGCCGCCTTCTTTCGCTCGACGCCTTTCGCGGCATCACCATCGCCGGGATGATCATGGTCAACAACCCCGGCGACTGGGGCAAGATCTACGCTCCGCTCGGCCACGCCACGTGGAACGGCTGGACGCCGACCGATCTGGTCTTCCCCTCGTTTTTGTTCATCGTCGGCGTGGCCATGACCTATTCCTTCGACCGGAGGCTGAGCGAGGGAGCCAGTAGGCTGCGGTTGTTCGAGCATGTCGTTCGCCGCACGATCATCCTGTTCCTCCTCGGGCTCATCCTGTTCAGCTTCCCCATCTGGCGGCTCATGGCCCCGTACATCCTGGCGTTAGGAGGTCTGTTCTGCCTGTTTCGCCACGAGCCGCCGCTGGCATGGCCCCTGGACCGAGCCGCCCGGCGATGGAAGATCGCCGCCTGCTCGCTGATCGGCCTGGCCTTGCTCTGGTTCGTCGTCGATTTCGGTTACTTCCAGTCGCCCCATCCGCCCGCAGTGAAGACCGGAGCGTTGCGCGTGCCGGGCGTGCTCCAGCGGATCGCGCTGTGCTACTTCTTCGCCTCGGTCGTGATGATGTTCCTCGGTGTTCGCGGACGGGTGTTGGCGACGATCGTCGTCGTGGTCGGATACTGGTGGCTGGTCAAGCATCCCTGGTCCGTTGTCCCGCCGGACGCCTATCCCGCATCGACCCGGCCCGAGGGCAGCCTCCACGCTTGGCTCGACGCCAGGCTGCTCGGAGGCCACGTCCACTCCGAGCTGCCCGACCCCGAGGGCATTCTGGGCACCATCGGCGGCGTGGGCACCTGCCTGCTCGGCGTGCTGACCGGCGGCTGGCTTCGCGGCCGGCGCGACGACCGCGACAAACTCATCGGTCTCTTCTTCGCCGCCAACCTGCTGATCGTCGCCGGCCTGTGGATGGGCCACAGCGTTCCGATCAACAAGAAGATCTGGACCAGCTCCTACGTTCTTCTGGCCGGCGGAATCGCCATGCACATGCTGGCCATGTGCCACTGGTTGATCGAGGTCAAGGGCTGGCGGCGGTGGTCCTGGCCGTTCCTGGTGTTCGGGACCAACGCCATCCTGGTCTTCTTCGCCTCGGGCATCCTTGGCCGCATCCTGGGGTTCTTCAGCTTCGGCCTCGACGCCCCCTCTATGAAGGCGTGGATCTACCAGCACTGGTTTGCGGCGCACTTCCCGGCGACCGGTAGTGGGCCATACACGGCTTCCCTGGCCTTCGCCCTGGCGTATGGCGCGTTGTGGCTCGTCCTCATGATCCCTCTGTACCGCAAGAGGCTTTTCCTGAAGGTGTGACCATACCGTTGCGTGCGCTCCCTCCGGTTCAGCCGGACCCTCGCGAGATCGTGCGGCCGAGTCGCGAACAGCCATGCGGGATTCGCCAGCTTGGTCCTGCCCGATGTCCCGCCGAGTCGGTCATGCCTCAGGTGGGTGCTCTGAAGCGGTTGACGCAAAGAGGATGCGCTCGTAGCCTCGTCCATGTCCACCCGGGTGAGGATGTACGGAGGTCTCCCATGTATGGTTTTGCTCTTTCGGCAGCAATCGTCTCGGTGCTCTTCTCGGCCGTTGCCCGCGTCTGGGCGGGCGACTTCGCCGTCCGCGACGGTGACACGGTTGTCTTCCTTGGCGACAGCATCACCGCCGCGGGTCTCTACGGACGGTACGTCGAGAATTACACCCTGCTGCGTTTCCCGAACCACAAGGTACAGTTCATCAATGCCGGCTGGGGCGGCGACACGGCCGAGGGCGCCTTGCGGCGGCTGGGGCGCGACGTCTTCGATCGCGGAGCTACCCTGCTCACCGTCGCCTACGGGATCAACGATATCGGGTGGGGTACGAGGGCCGACGATGAGCATATCCGCCGTCATCTCGAGGCCATTCGCGGCATCGTGGAACAGTGCAGGAAGCACAAGGTCCGGGTGTTTATCTGCTCTGCGGCCATCACCGCGGAGGATCCCGCGACCGCCGAGACGGGAACGCTGCAAAAGATGGGTGATCAGGCGATGGCCATCTCCCGGGAACTGGGCGAGGGGGCCATCGACGTCCAGCGGACGATGCGCCGCATTCAGAAACGGATTCTCGAGGCCAACGCCCAGGCCAAGACGGACAAGGACAAGGTGACACTGCACGCCGAAGATGGCGTCCACCTCAACGACCTCGGCCAGTTGGCCATGGCATTCGCGATTCTGAAGGGACTGGGAGCACCGTCCGAGGTCTCCTCAGTTGACGTCGACTGCCAGGGTCCCAGACTGCTCGACGCCCGAGGCTGCCGGGTCGAGGCACTCGCAGGCGGATCGACTCAGGTGGAGTTCACCCGAATCGACGACGGCTACCCGTTGAACTGGGCGCCCTTCTGGCCGCTGGCGTCGTATCGATGGATCCCCATTACCGAGGAACTCAACAAGTACATGCTGAGCGTTCGCGGCTTGTCCGCAGGGCGCTACGAGGTTCTGGCTGATGACCGCCCCCTGGGGTTTTTTCCCGAAAGAGAGCTCGAGCGAGGTGTCAATCTCTGCTCTGCCACGGCCGACGGTTGGCACCCCGGCGGTCCATGGGACGCGCGGGCCGGCTTGCTCAAAGCGGCCACAGCCGCTCGATGGGAACTGTTCCTGGCTCAGCGCGGGGCGAACACCTACTTGGCTACCGCCCCGGACCTGCCCGCCCTGCGAACTCAACTCGATCGTACCATGTCCGAACTCATATCCCTTCAACGGCTTATGGTGCAGCCGCATGCGATTCGGTTTACCGTTCGTCCAATGCCGCCGGAGAAGCCCAAGTGAGCGTATCGGGAAGGCTTCTGGCGCCCTCAGGTGCCGGTCTCAGTCCTGTTGGATGATCCTGAAAGGTAGAGAAAGAGATGTCGCATTCGGCGTGCTCGTTGACGTGAACTCGCCATGCCGAGCCTTCGAAAAGCGATTGGCGCGGTTTAGCGAGGGGTGCCCTCTGTCGGCTTGCGCCCTGAAACAGGCCGGTTTTCACCTGTTCTGACGTTGACTCTGTGTCCGATTGTGATAGGATAGGGGTTGGCTGGGACACAACCGTGCCCATCGCGGAGTCTGGAAGATCGGCGGGCGAAGCGCACGTGCTTGCCTCACGTTTGGCCGATCGGGTGTTGGGATTGTCGCATTTGACTGTTCCAGCCTGCTCTTCGGGTTGCGGGAGTGTGTGTAATAAGCAGTCTTTGCCCCTAAGGGGTGGCGACCGAGGGTTCGTCGTAGAACCTGGGGCGATGATGGATGCCTGCGCATCTGGGCGATGAGTCAGTCGGCGCTGCGGTAGGGCAGAATCAGATCCATGACACCTGAAACGAAACGAAATGCTGTGATCGCCGTGACGGTCGTTGCCGTGGCAGTGGCCGCCTGGATGACCTGGGGCTATCTCGGTCGAGCCGGTGCCAGCGGGGTCGAGGGGCGAATCGAGCTCAAGGTCTTCTGCGATCAGTGCAAGTACACGGCCGATGCCGAGCTGTCCGAGTTGACACCGCCGGCCGGCGGCAAGGCGGCTCGCGCTCCGATCTTCGGGCCCGGATACAAGTGCCCGAAGTGCGGCAAGGAGACCCTGTACGCCAATCCGTATGTGTGTACCAAGTGCCAGACGCTGTTCTTGATGAGCAAGGGGGCCTCGGGAGCCCCTGAACGCAAGTGTCCCAAGTGCGGCGAGGTTCAGTAACCGCACCCTGGATGGAAGGTGGATGTTGTATGTCGAACCGTTACGATCGTCGCGGTTTCACGCTGATCGAAGTGCTGGTTGTGGTCGCCATCATTGCCTTGCTGATCTCCGTCCTGATCCCGTCTCTGAGCCGTTCGCGAGATCAGGCTCAGGCCGTGGTCTGCAAGACGCGGCTGAGGGAACTTTATAGCGGGCATAACTTCTATGCCCAGGATAACAAGAGTCGCTTCCCGCACTGGGATTGGTGGCTCTGGGACGGCATCAGCGGGGGCAACGCCGCCTATCTCGGCGATCCCTACAGGAAATTCGGCGGCACGCGCCCGACAGATTCCGGCCTCTGGGTGACTTTTGGGCAGATCTACAAGTTTGTGCGCAACAAAGAGGTGTACTTCTGCCCCAAGGACACCAAGCGACGATTCGCCGCTGCGGTCGGCTCGGGGGAAAGCGGCCGGGGAAACAGGGCCATTCACAGCTACGTTCGTTTCATCGAGCCGCACAATGCCATCGACCAGCATCGAAACAACGGGAGCAGCAGCAGCGGCCTGGCGTCCGCGGATTTCCTGAGCCCCGATGAGCTGAAGCCAGGCATCTTCTCGAAATCCAGCGTGGACTACGCCGGCAAGTTCTACTCCACCCCGAACAAGGTCGGCATGCTGTTCGAGGAGTATCCCGGTTTCGACGACACGACCTTGTCGCCCAATGCCTCGAATGCAGGCAGCGCACTCAACGATGGCTACAGCGGGTACTACGATTTTGTCGACTGGATGGCCGGCCGTCATTTCGCCAAGGGGACGGTCCTCTACTGGGATGGCCACACCGACATGGTCGAAACCAAGAAGTTCAACACCTCCGACAAGTACGCCAGCTACATGGTCCTGGGAGGCCCCAAGCCCTGACCGGGGAACGGGGAAACGAACTCCTGTCCGGTTGAACAATAGGCTCGGGCAAGGTCCCAGGCCTGAGCAGCTTGCAGGCGGCTCGGTCTGGGCCGCCGCGCTTCTCCCCTCCGGAACACCCTGCCGATATCGCCCGCGTTGATGGGGATCCCTCTCTCCGACGATGATGGCTACGGCCCTCGCGGGATCCTCGCCTTGTGGCAGGCCTTGTGTCGGCCTCGCTGCTGGGGTCGCCGTCCGCCTCGTCGCCGGATACCGAGTGGTGATCGCCCAATACATCGCAAGTAATGTGCAAGGCTTGGTTTGCGCGAATCGTGGCCCCTGCCTGGCCCGCAGCTTGGCGCGGATTTGACTTTTCTCCAAGTTTGGTTTATGTTAGGTATATGCGGAGGCCGATAGGAATGTTCGTGGAGGAGAGAGAAGCATGTCCGAGACGCTGGACAACGAGATCGTGGGGGGAGAGTCTATCCTGACCGACGAGCAGTCGGATCTGGTGACCCGGAATCTTGGACTGATCGGCGTGCACTTGGTCCGGCACGTGCGTACGCCCCGGTGCGCGAAGCGTGAGCGAGAGCGTGACGATCTGTTCCAGGAGGGCGCCTTGGCCCTGGTGCGGGCGGCGTTGACCTACGAGGCTGACCAGCATGGCGCGTTCGCCCCGTATGCCCTGTTTCGGATCCGCGGTGCGATCTACCGCGCCCTGCACGAGTATTTCACGACCATCCGCGTCCCGACCCGGGTGCTCAAGCTGACCCAGCAGGCCAGCGATGAGCCCCGGTCGGCGATTCCTCGGGTACAGGAGCTACCCTACGCTGTGGCCGTCAAAATCGAGGCTCGGCCCGCAATTAGCGCGGGCGATGAGACGATTCGTCATCGCGTCCGGCGTCGGTTCGAGCGAGCCGTGCGAGCGGCGTTGGCGGAGCTCGGACGGCGGACTTGGCGGCACCGCAATCCCTGTTCGATCATGGAGCGGCTGGCGGCCGAGCGCATGCTCATCGCCGTCGAGGCCGAACGCACGCCCCTGCGGCAAATCGCCCGCGAATCGTGCATTTCCACCGGCCGGGCCTGCGCCTATGAGAACCTGCTCCATGAGACTGTCCGTCGCCACTTCGTCGAGGATCCTCAACTGCCCCTGTTGGTGAGTATGGCCGGCCACGGGGATCAGGGTTTCGATACCCTCCTGGACGCGTCGCAGCAGACCCTTCTGGTTCGTGTTGAACTTGACGCCTTCAGAAGCCGGTTTCTGGGCTTGAGCCGAACAGACCAGGCCGAGGCCATTCTCGCCCTGATCGAGCGAGCGGGCGGATCGATGACCGAGATCGCGTGCAATCTGTACCGACTGGCTGCCGGCCAGGATGGGATTTGCGCGGTCGCCTGATGGTCGTGCGGGTATCTGGAATATTTTGGTGGCGCCGGGTCTGATTCTGCGCGTCCCCCATCTCGCGGAAGTTGGGCTGGATTCGAGTGATCGACCGGGTCACCGTTCGCCGTTTCCGGCGGCGCCGATGACGTGGCCCGCAGGCGTCGACGCCCCTCTCGAACGCTCGACGTCTTCTACAGGTTCTGCCCCGCGCGCCGTCTTCCACCACCGTCGCCGGGCGCACCTTCCGGCCGCCCGAAGACCATGCGGCCGGCGCTGGTCTGGAGCACGGAGGTGACCATGATGGGCACGGTCTGGCCGATGCGATCGCGGGCGGCTTCGACGACCACCATGGTGCCGTCTTCGAGGTACCCGACGCCCTGGCCGGCCTCCTCGCCGGGCTTGATGATCTTCACCTGCATGGCCTCGCCGGGCAGGAATACCGGCTTGAGGGCGTTGGCCAGGTCATTGATGTTGATGACGTCCACCCCGCGGAGTTTGGCGACCTTGTTGAGGTTGTAGTCATTGGTGACCACTCGGCCGTCGATCTTGCGGGCCAGGGTGACCAGCCGCTGGTCGACCGGTTCGCTGGCTTCCTCGCGGGTCATGCGGCTGTCGTAGAACTGGATGTCGAGCTTCTCGTTGGACTGGAGCTTGTTGAGAATGTCCAGTCCGCGCCGGCCGCGGTTCCGTTTGAGTTTGTCACTACTGTCGGCGACCGCCTGGAGTTCATGGAGTACGAACCGGGGCACGATGACCGGGGCATCCACGATCCAGGAGTTCATGATGTCCACAATCCGCCCGTCAATGATGACCGAGGTGTCCAGGATGATCGGGTGCTGGCCCTTGCGCTGCTTGGCGAATTCGACGTAGGGGATCACGAAACGGACATCGTCCTTGGTCTGGAGAATGAAACTGACGGCCAGATAGCATGTGACGATGCCGATCAGTACCTTGGTGGTACTCACCAGCGGGCCGCCGGCGAGCGTGGGTTGATAGGCGTCTACCAGCAGGTCGATGATCAGGCCCGCGCCGAACGCGATCAGCAGCCCGACCACCAGTCCGAAGAACAGGCCGGATATCGCCAGCAAGGACTTCTGCGGTATGAAGACGTCGAGTCCGATGACCATCGCGGCCGCCCCCAGGGCGACGATGAGAACCGGCAGGGCCAGGGCGCTGCCTTCCTGCTCGACGTAGTTCATCGCCACGCCGGCCACGATCAGGACGAACAGTGCTCTCAGGATGGCGAGCAGCATTGGGCCACTCCTCGAACCCGGGATGAGATGGATCGAACCGTCCCGGCAATCGCGGGACGCCTCCGGCGGCATCCATGCCCCGGTGATGATGACGGGAGTATAGCGGTAACCGGGTTGCCCACCAAGGGCCCGAAAGCCGTTGCGGTGCAGTGTGGGTCTTCCGCCTGTCGGCTGCCCGGCAGGATGCTCGTCCCGCCCTCGGTGGGGCGGGCGCCTAGAGCAGTTCCGCCTGATCAGCCCGGATCCAGCCGCTCTTGCCGTCGGGCAGCTCGATACACCACCAGTCGCGGCGCTGCTCGAGCAGGACGAACTCCAGGCCCTCGCAGAGGGGTTGCTTGAACTGCGGGTCGAACCGCTCGCCGTTGCCTTTTCGCACCACGACGTTGTCGACCAGGATAACGCCCTCGGCCCGCTGAGGGCTAAGCAAATCGGCGCCGACGGAGACACCCAGGACCAGCCAGATGGCGGCGACAGGCACCAGGGCATACCGCCAGGGCAATCCGGTCAGGTAGGGACGAGCCAGCACCATGAGCCAGAAGAGGACGTAGAATGCCAGGCCGACCCGGTAGCGCGAGCCGAGCGACGAACCGTAATGCCAGAAGAACAGGGTCTGCAGAAAGGCGCGCTGGCCGGCGACCTCGATCTGGTTCCGCCGGAGCGAGCGGGCATACTGGAGGTTGTGTTCGAGTCGCCCGTCGCCGGGGATGAGCTTCTTCGCCCGACGGTAGTTCAGAATCGCTCGACCGATCTGCCCGCTCTCGAAGCAGGCGTTGCCGAGGTTGTAGTAGAGTCTGCCGTTGCGCACGCCAGCATCGACCAGGAGCTGGAAGCGAACAGCCGCCTCGCGAAAGGCCGCGGTCGCATCCGCAGAGTTCGAGCCACGGACCTCGGCGCCGCGGTCGAACGCCCGGGTGGCTTCGTCCAGGATCTCGGCCTGCTGGGCCCGGGTCAGCTCGCCGGCCGTCACCGGAGCTGCGGCCAGAATCGTCAGAACGTACATCGTCTTCAGTATCGCAGGCGCTGGCCCGCGTTTGAGCGGTCCGCCCTCCCAGACTGTTCGGCGATGCCTCATCCGAACCGCTCCCCCTCCAGCCGCTCGATGGCCGCCATGGCTGCCTGCACCAGCCCATCCCGGCAGGCCCCGCCGGCGGCCGCATAGCGAAGACCCTCGCATTGCTCGAGCAAACGATCGACCTCCTCGACTACCGCCGCCGGCACCCGCCGATCGGTCAAGTGCTCGGTGACCGCCGAACGGGTCAGACCGCCCGTGGGCAGGTTGCATCGGTCGGCCACATACCCGCCGATCGCCGTCGAAACGGCTGCCGCCAGCTCGGCTTCGGTCATCTGGGAAGCGGCATGGATCGTGTTCTGAGCCTTCTTGCGGGCCGAGCGACGGCGAGCGAATCCGACGTCGGTTCTCAATCGATGCCGCCGCCGATGTACCAGCCAGTTGACCAGGGCGGCAACGGGCGGAAGCCCCATCGCCATCGCCGCCGGCCAGCCGGGCGAGAACGCCTGTTGGCCGAGGATCTCATCGGCTCCATTGTAGTTCGCCAGGATGCCGCTGGAGACTTCGGTCAGCGAACGCGTCGTGCGTACCTGGCCGGTCGCTGAATCCACCACTTGCGCGGCCGACAGCTTCTCTGTCGCCTTGACGCTCAGCGGGATCGGCCTCGTGTTCACCGTCACGAACTTCTCGGCCCGCGGATCGAAGTAAGAGAAGGGGATCGGCGGAATTACCTTGACCTGGTCGGTCTTGGCCCGGATGCTCTGGGTGAATGTCTTGGCGTCCTGTTGCACGGTGCCGGTGAGCGGATCGTTAGGCACCTTGAAATCGCGGGCCAGTTCCTCGATCTCGGGGAGCGGCGGAGGCGGCACGACTTCCATCCGGCCGTTGCCGCTGATGGTGAGATTCAGCGTGATCGGCTCGCCGACGGTGACCTCGGTCGGCTTGGCTGCGGCCTGGATGGTGAACTGTCCGACAGCGCCCCGGTAGTATCGCGGTTGGCCCTCGGTGGGAACCGGTTTGACTTCGATCGGGGCGACGGTTGGCTTGGCCGAGAGCGGGCGGGATTGCCCGATCCTCAGCTCGCCCATGGAAAACAGACTCTGGTCCCTGCCCAGGCGAACGGGATAGGATACCACCACGTTGACGTCGTCGAGCGCGAGCTTGCCGGGTCGGTCGGGGCATATCGTCGTGGTCAATTCGTAGAGGTAGTACGACCTCGAGCTGCCCGCTGTGTCCGTCCGCAGAACCTCCCGTCCGGCAGGTCGCTGGCGGGTGCGCAGCATCTGCTGGAGAGGCTCGAGGAACGGCCCCCATCGGCTGGCGTTGTCGATCAGGCCCCACATGTTGGCCTCGCTCAGCTTCACCGAGAAGTTGCGATCGTGATACGGCCTGATCCAGATCTGCAGCGTGATGTCCACTGACTCGCCGAGGTAGATCTTGTCGCGGCCGCCCTTGACATCCGCAAAAAGCAGATCTCCGGTCTCCGATTTCGTGACCACCACGGTCTGCGGCTCGGTCCTGAACTTGCGGCCATCAACCTCGATCTGGAGGGAAGGAATCGTGAAGCTGCCGTCCGCGGTAGGAACGAGCTGGTAGTCATAGGTCAGCGAGACCTGCTGGTTCATCCTCCCGTTGATGACCGTCATTCGCGAGCTGCGCGAGGGAATCCCGTCGGAGCGGATCTCGACGCCGGTGATCTCCGGGAACACCGGCGCCGGCGGTTCATGTTTGCAGTCGCTGATCGTGATCCGCACCACAACGGGAACGCCCACATGGGTCTCTTTGGCGGAGACTTCAATGCCGACCTGGGCACCAGGTGCCGAGCCGGCCGCCAGCGTCCAGCCCGTCAAAGCCGTGAAGACCAGCGCGAGAACGCGAGTACTCATTCTGGATCCTTCGGGGGGCAGGCTCCCCGGGCCAACCTTCAGAAGCCCGCTGCCTCGCCAGGCTTGCTGTTTCAGCCCGCCGCTGTCGCTCACCAGTCCTTCTCCACCGGCTGCATCGGCCCTTGCGATTGCCGCTCCAACGCCTCCATGCGCTGCCGCTGCTTGTCGCGGATCAGCTGAAGCAGTCGCTGGGCCTCTTCCTTACTCATGGCCTGTTGAGTCGCGGGTAGCGCCCGGGCCTGTTCCTGCTTCTCTTCATTCTGGTTGCCGTCCTTCTTGTCTGCCTGGGCCTGTTGAGCATCCTTCTTCTTTCCCTCCTCCTCCTGACCGCCTTGCTGCGCCTCTCCGTTTCTGTCCTCTCCCTGCTGTTGCTGGCCCTGCTTCTGGCCCTGTTCTTCCTGGTCCTGCTGGGAAGGCTGGCTTTCCGGCCGGCTGGCGGGTTGCGACTGGGGTTGACTCTGCGGTCGGCTGGTCGGCTGCGAGGACGGTTGACTCTGCGGCTGGCTCTCCGGCGGCTTCTGTTCCTTCAATTGCCTGATGAGCAGTTGGGCTCGCTCCAGGTTGCCCCGGGCGTCCTTGTCGTCCGGGTGGCTTTCCAGGACATCCTGGAAGAAGTCGCTGGCCTTCTTGAGCTTCTCGATCGCCTCCTCGGGCTTGTCCTTCACCTTGAGAGCCGAAGCGTACGCACAGTTGCCGAGATTGAACCGAGCGCGGGCATCCAGCCCGGCGTCCGAAGTGGACAGCGCCTTGCTGAATCGCTCCGCAGCCTTGTCGTAGTCGCTCCCGCGATAGTAGACCACGCCCTGGTTGTAGGCGATCTCCGGGGAGTCCTGGGCCTGGGCCGCGGCCTTGTCGTAAAGCTCCATCGCCTTGGCGCCGTCGCCATCGGCCAGGGCCTTGTTGCCTTCCGCAACCAGTTCGTGCGGGGGCGGGTCGGCGGCCAGTACGGCCTGAGCGAGGCCCATCGACACCCCCAGGGCCAGCAGTGTGGGCGCGCACCAGACCCGCCGGCCGCCGGCGGCCCGGAGACGTCGCCCGCCTGTCACTGCCCACCTACGCAACTGAATCCGCCTCCACCACTCTGCGGTCCGTCATGAACGTCTCGATCAGCAACAGCAGCAGAGCGAGGCCCGCGAACCATTGGAACTGGACTTTCCGCTGCTCGATCCGACTGGTCTCGAACTCGCGCTGCTCCGCCTTGGCGATACGCTCCTCGTAGAGCACCTGGCCGAGATCGATACTCTTGGTGCCCGCGGGAATGTATGCCCCGCCGCCCTTCATGGCCATCTCTCGCAGAACCGCCGGATTCATCTTCGACCAGACCTCGCGGCCGTCATACTGCATGAAGACGCCCGCCTGAGCCTCTTTGGCCGGCACGCGGGCACCCTCGCCCTCGTCGCCCAGCCCGACCGTGAAGACCTGGATCCCGCTCTCGGCGTAGGCCTCTTCCGCGGCTTTGACCGGGTAGCTCTCCTGGTCATCACCGTCGGTGAGAACCACGATGGCCTTGTGTTTCTTCATCGGATCGACGAACGACTTGGCCGCCAGCCGGACGGCATCGCCAATCAGTGTGCCGCCGCGCGGCGAACTGCGTACCCCGACTTCGTCGAGGAGCATGCGGAAGGCTCCGTAATTGACCGTCAGCGGACACTTCAGAACGGGTGTCCCGGCGAAGGTGACCAGCCCCACCCGGTCGCCGACGGCCGCATCCAGCACATCGCCGATGCTCTGCTTGGCTCGTTCCAGGCGACTGGGGGGCAGATCGCTGGCCAGCATAGACCGGGAAACGTCGAGAACGAAGATGATGTCGATCCCCCGTCGGGGCAAGTCCTCGTAATAAACCCCCCACCGAGGATCACTGATGGCCGGCACCAGGGTGGCCATGGCGGCCAGGACCAGTCCCGCTTTGGCCCATTGCCGCTTGCGGCTGACTTGCCCGGCCAGACTCGCCAGCAGATGCGGAGTGGCCAGCCGCCGCAGCAATCGGTTCTTTCGCGCGAAACCGTAGGCGACCACGCCCCCCAGGGCGAGGACGACCCAGAACAGGTGCAAGTACCCCAGGCTATTGAACTTGACGTCTGTCATGGCCTGCCAAGTATACACTACGGGAGTCCCGGCGCGGAGGTTCGCGGCAGCCGGGCCCCCAGCCCCAGCAGGGCCGGCAGCTCGCCCAGGCGGCGGATCACATGGTTCGCCTGGTCGGCGTAGTCAGGTACTGCGGCGTCCCCGATCATCAGGGCGGTGGTCGCCCCGGCCGCTTGGCCACTCTGGATGTCGAACAGGTAGTCACCCACGACCCAGACCGCGACCGGGGCCACCCCTAACTGCGCGCATAGGGCCAAGACCGGCTCGGGGGACGGCTTGACCGGTCCATCTTCTCGGGTATGGACCCGGTCCAACTTCAGCCCGTGCTTGGCAATGACCGTCTCGGCCGACACCCGGCTGTTCCGGGTCATGAGCCCCAGAATCAGGCCGGCCGTTCGGAGGGCGGCCAGAACCGCATGGGCATCGTCCCAGAGCTCGCTGGCCAAGGCCGCCTCCCGTTCGCGCCGCAGGAGGATCTCCTCGGCCTGCTTGCGCTGGAGCGGCTCCATTAACTCAATGGACTCCAGGATGGGCAACCGAGACTCGGGCGCCAGACCGATCTCCGCCCGGATGGCGGCAAAGTCGAAATAGGGCCGGGTCAGCGTCCCGTCCAGATCGAACAGCACCGCTGCCGCCCGCGGCGTAGAGCCGGAACTCGTCCGGGTGGCTTCGTTTGGCATGCGGCCATGTGTAGTACGGCCGGAGCGAATGGTCAACACCGATGGCAACGTCCAGGGCCTGACGCAGGCCTGTCAGTTCATGTACGGTTCTCGCATCAGCCGTTCCAGCCACCTTGGTGCGGCGATATCGCCCCGTTTCCGAGACCGCTCCGCCGCCGCTGGCGGGAGTCTTGGCGTCACCGCTTCGCGCGGGTAATGTTCCGCCATGGATGCCCAACAGATCATGGTCTTGTTCTTGGGCCTGGGCACGCTTCTGGCGACAGCCCTGGTCCTGGGTGAGCTGGCCCGGCGGCTCAACCAGCCGGCGGTCCTGGGCGAGATCCTGGCTGGCGTGCTCCTGGGACCGACGGTGCTGGGCTGGCTGGCTCCGTCGTTCACCGCGTTCTTGTTCCCCTCGACCGGCAGCGGCGCCGTGGCGTTGAACGGCCTGACCACTCTGGCCATCACCCTGTTTCTCCTGGTCGCGGGCATCGAAGTGGATCTCTCGACCGTCTGGCGACAGGGCAGAGCCGTCTTGTGGGTGGGCACCGCCGGGACGGTCGTCCCGTTCGCCCTGGGTCTGATCGCTGCGTGGTGCCTGCCGAGTTGGCTGGGCAGGGGAGAGCACGGCGACGGGCGGATCTTCGCCCTCTTCTTCGCGACGGCCCTGTCCATCTCCGCCCTGCCGGTCATCGCCCGCACGCTCATGGATCTCAGTCTCTACCGCAGCGACCTGGGCATGGTCATCGTCGCCGCCGCCGTGCTCAACGATTTGGTTGGCTGGGTGGTGTTCGCGGTTATTCTCAGCCTGCTGGGTACGCCCACCGGCCATGGGCTCGGTGTCGGCTATACGATCGCATTGACCCTGGGGTTCACCGCCCTGATGCTGACTGCCGGGCGCGCCCTCATCCACCGTTCCCTGCCCTGGATCCAGGCTCACACCTCCTGGCCGGGTGGCGTCCTGGGTTTCGCCTTGGCCATTGCCTTGTTCAGCGCGGCGTTCACCGAGTGGATCGGTGTTCACGCGGTCTTCGGGGCGTTCCTGGCAGGGGTGGCTATCGGCGACTCGCCTCATCTTCGCGAGCATACCCGAACGATCATCAGTGATTTCGTCTCATTCATCTTCGCGCCGCTGTTCTTCGCGAGCATCGGCCTGAACATCAACTTCGTTGCCCGCTTCGACGTCGTCTTGGTACTCCTTGTCCTGGTCCTGGCCTGCGTGGGGAAGATCGCCGGCTGCGGGCTGGGCGGATGGCTGTGCGGCATGTCGTCGCGCGAATCATGGGCCCTGGGTTTCGGCATGAACGCTCGCGGGGCCATGCAGCTTGTGCTCGGATTACTCGCCCGCCAGTATGGCGTCATCGATGAGCGGATGTTCGTTGCCCTGGTGGTGATGGCCCTGGTGACAACGATGATGACCGGTCCGGCCATGCAACGGCTGCTCAAACTGAAGAAACCGCGGCGCCTGGCGGGCTTCATGCACGCGAGGATGTTCCTCAATCCCATTCCCGCCCGCGGTCGCGAGGAGGCGATCCGGGTGCTGACCCAGGCGGCCTCTTCACTGTACGGCTTGGCCCAGGACCAGATCGAGCAGGCGGTCCTCGATCGGGAGCGCACCATGCCAACCGGCATGGGGAGCGGCGTCGCCGTTCCCCACGCCCGCATCGAGCAGCTGGCCGCGCCGCTCGTGGCCGCCGGAATCTCGAGAGATGGAATCGACTTCAATGCCCCGGACGGCGAACCCGCCCAGTTCATCTTCCTGATCCTCACCCCCCAGCACGACGACGGAGCCCAACTTGAAATCCTGGCCGACATCGCCGGCATGTTCCGCGACGTTCACATGCGCGACAAGGTCCTCAATGTGAAGGGCTATACCGAGTTGTTGGCTCTGATGAAGGCAAACACGAGGCAGACGTCAAGCTGAGAACCCCAAGCCGAGAATGGAGAATCACGATGCCCAAGCCATCCAGGAACAAGATCACCGTCGGCCACGTGGCCGACGCCATGGACCACATCGCTCCGCCGCATTTGGCTCAGTCGTGGGACAATGTCGGCCTCCTGGCCGGCGACCCGGCCGCACCGTGTCGGTCGATCCTCCTCTGCATCGATCTCACGCCCCCGGTCCTGCAGGAGGCGGCTGCAGCCAAGTGCGGGCTGGTGCTCGCCTATCATCCGCCGCTCTTCCGCCCGGTCAGCCGGCTGCGGGCGGACAGCGCCGGCGCCGACGCCGTCGTCCATCGAGCCATCGCTGCTGGTATCGCTATCTATTCGCCACACACGGCTTTGGATGCTGCTCCGGGAGGAACAAACGACGTGATGGCCGATCTGTGCGGGCTGAGCGACGTCGAGCCGTTTGAGTACACCACGCCCGCCGGAACACAGTCCAAGGTGGTCACCTTCGTGCCTGCCAGGGACGTGGACCATGTGGCCGCGGCCATGTCGGCCGCCGGCGCAGGTCGGATCGGCGACTATGTGATGTGCAGTTACCGCATCCCGGGCGAAGGCACGTTCTATGGCACCGAGACCACCTCGCCCAGGGTCGGTCGGCGCGGTCGGCTGGAAAAGGTCCCCGAGGTGCGCATTGAGATGGTCGCCCCGAACCACCGCCTGCCCGAGGTCGTCGACGCCCTCCTCCGCAGCCACCCCTACGAAGAACCGGCCTATGACATCTACCCGCTGGCCCCGGCACCGTCGTTCGGCATCGGCCGGGTCGGACAGCTCCCTTCACGCACCACCCCGGCGACCCTGGCCCGCAAGCTCAAGAAGGCTACGGGATCCAGAATCGGCACGATCGTCGGCCCCTCAAACGCCGTGGTCGCCCGAGCCGCCGTGTGTGTCGGATCCGCCGGCATGCTGCCGTTCGAAAAGACCCGCTCGGCCGACTGCGATATCATCGTGACCGGTGAGATCCGCCACCACGACGCGCTGATGATCTTGCGCATGGGCAAGTCGGCCATCGCCTTGGGTCATTGGGAGAGCGAACGGCCGGTGCTCGCCTCGCTGGCCGAGCGGCTGACCAGGATGATGCCCGGGCTTCCGGTCCGCACAAGTCGAGACTGTCGGCCACCCTTCGAACTGATCTGAGGAACAGCCAAAGGAGCCTCTCGGCACCTGATCACGCTCCGCGAGTCCTGATCCTGCTCCGCCTTGCGTCCGGGTCGGGCGAAGCGGGGGCGGAGCCAGGGGACCGCCTGAGGCTCCAGTGCCGGTGAACGCCAGCCTGCACAAGCAAGGCAGCCTTCAGTGGTAGCCTGGTCTCCGACCGGCGGGGCAACCACGGCCACCGATGCGTGGAAGACGAATGCTGGTTACGCTGAGAGACTGCTCGGGCGGCCATCACCGCTGAGAGGGGGTCGATAGCTCAGCCGTTTGACGGCTGGTCTACCATTCCAGGTGGTCGCCTTCTGTTGCCCGTCCTATAATGGCACAGATGCCGGCAGCTCCGCGCGCTGCGAGGGTCGCCGAGGAGAAGAGGGATTGCCATGACCATCAAGCGAGGCAAACAGGTCACCTTCGTATACTCACCACGGAATCATTGCGAACGCGTCGAAGTCGCCGGGTCGTTCAACGAATGGCGTCCTCACGAGGGCCGGATGACGCGCCAGAAAGACGGTACCTACCGCAAGAGGCTGCAGTTGGCCCCCGGCGAGTATCGCTACAAGTACCTCGTCGATGGTCAGTGGGAACTGGACAACGAGGCGGAAGGCCAAGTCCCCAACACCTTCGGATCGCTGGATTCACTGGTCAGAATCGACTGATTCTTGAAAAACCACCCCTCCGGCGGTATTCTGTCCTCTTCGATAGCCCTGGCGATGCCGCTGCGCGGTTTCTCCGGGCATCCCGACGGTGAGTGTAGCTCAGTTGGTTAGAGCACCAGGTTGTGGTCCTGGGAGTCGGGGGTTCGAATCCCCTCACTCACCCTTCCGTAAACAACCTTGAAAGCAAGGCTTATGGCATCTCTGCCTTGCTGGCTGCCGCGATCCTATCCCAGAATCCTCGGTCGCTCGCTTCAGCCGCGGGTGGCGAGCCTGACCCGCTTGTCTGGCTCCGCCCCGATTCCTCTTCTGCCCGGTCCGCAAGACGCCTCCGGTGCCGCTCAGGTCCACGACCCGCCTTGGCCCCCGCCCCCCGGCTTGACGGCTCTCACTCACGAGATGGGGCCGGCTCCATCCGCACCGCCCGATGTCGTCGGCGCCCCCGTCGCCTTCCCCCGCAACGCTTCGGCAACCTGCCCCGGGCAGGGATCCTACTCTTCGTCCGTGATCCGCAGCACATCGCGGTAGCCGGTGATCTCGCGGTCGTCGTCGACAGTGATGTCGAAATCGAGCTTGCGGTCAAACGCCTGCTGGATGGCCGCGTGGGCTCGCCGCATGAGCCGCCGATACCTGGCCGAGGCTTCGTTCTTGCCTTCCGCGTCCATCACCCGCACCCACCAGAGGTTGTCCACCGACAGAAAGTAGCCGTACGGTATCACGATCGCCAGGTCGCGTGCCGGCGGGGGACCGAAGATCGACGGCCGGGGATGCTCGAGCCGGTGCTTCCTGAGCGTTCGGGCCAGCTCGAGCTGCTCGGGCCACGGGACGTGGTGGTCGTGGTCCGAGGTCCAGAACCACACGTAGCGGGCCCCCATGTCGTAAGCCAGGGTCATGGCTCGAGGGGCGATCGCGGGGTCGCACTGCCCGTAGATGGCCGTGCCCCAATGCTTGCCGAACGGCCGCGATCCGCCTCGGAGAAAGGCATAGTGATACCGGAGAACTTCCTCCGGCGTGTGCCGACGCGGCTCAGCCGTCCACTTGGCGACGGCCTTGTCGAAGTCGGCCACCCGGTAGCGGCCTTCGTGCACAATCCCGGTCAGGCCGCCGGCCATCTGATAGTAGGTCGTGTCATAGAGCGTTTCCCACGAGGGATAATCGTACTGCATCAGCCGCATGTCCCCGAAGCTGACGCCCTGCCGGACGAGGGCCTTCTCCAGGTCGAACGCCCCGTCGTTCCCGCCTGACTCGTAGCCTGCCCGGACGCGTTTCTCGATCACCGCCGCGGCGTCGGAGAAGTACTTGAGCGTCTTGTGGATCCGGACATCGCCCACCATGATGATCGACGGCTCGTCCATGAACATCTGCGAACCGACGTAGTTGCTGCGATACAGGTCGGCCGGATACCGCAGCGGCTTGTCCTTGCCCGCCCCGCGCAGATAGAACACCGGCTCGTCGCGGACGTACTTCTCCTGCTCGGGCGACACGATGAACAGGTTGATTCCCGCCTCGAGCATGACCGGATAGTCGGCTTCGACGAACGGGGTGTACTGGTAGTTCTGCTTCTGTGGCGTCTGGGGCAGGCGGCGGCCTTCGGTGTCCTTGAAGTTGCGCGACGTGCTGACCAGCAGCTCGGGGTCCAGCTCGAGGACCTTGGGCTTCAGCGGCGTCCAGGGCACGTTGCGGCCGACATGACGCAGTGTGAGCACGTGTCCGAGATACTCGCAGGTCTCGGGGGCTCCGTCGGTAAGACCGCTGCCCTTGGCCCGCTGAGGCAGGAAGTACCGCGCGAAATCGAACCAGGGCGGCAGCAGCGGCTCACCGCCGTGCACCTTGCGGTACTCCAGGACCTCGGAGGTCTCCGGGATGCGGAGCAGGTAGCGGCGAAACTGCAGCGCTTCGGGCGAGCGGATCAGCGGATCACGCGTTGTGCAGGCCTGGAGCTGGAACAAGGGCTGGGCCTGAGCGTCATCCTCGGCCCGGGCCTCGATCTGCCACCAGACGCAGGCCTGACCCGCGATAGGCTCCATCGGCCCGTAGACGAAATCCACCGAGGCAAAGGGGGCGGCCGCGTCTCTCGTGCAGGTGAGAGCCGCGTAGTGAGCATGCATGCCCGGTTCCGGACCCCCGCCGAGAAGCGTGCCTTGAATCAGCATCGCCACCCATGATCCAGCAAGCATGGTCGTTTCTCCGTCTGTCTTCGTGGGACGCCCGTTTCTTCTGAACGCCGCTGAGCGATGATCTTGTCGCAAGGTTCCGAGAAGTGCAAGCCCTTCTCGCATCGAATGTTGCGCGCCCTCGCATTGACCTCGCGGAGCAGGGGAGGTACACTCGTATTTGCCAATCGAGATTGCGGCGAGCCAAACGAACCGTTCAAGATGGTCCGGAGGAGGCGGAATGGTGCACAGCCCGTGGAAGCGGAGTGCGGCATCGGTCATCACCGTCCTGGTGGCCTCGGCCGCCCTGGAGGCCGCCGATCTCACCGTCTATGGCGACTCCCTCGCGTCCGGCTGGGCCAACTGGTCGTGGGATACGACCGCCGGCTTCAGCACCTCGAGTCCCATCAAGGGCAGCTCCGGAAAGTCCATCTCCGTCGTGTACCGCAAGGCGTGGGCCGGGCTGTTCCTGCACACCAACACCACGCTGACCGCGTCGGACTACACCGGGCTGCGTTTCTCGATTCATGGAGGGACGACCGGCGGCCATCGGGTGAAAGTCATGGCCTACGACGCCTCCTCGTCCCCAGGTACCGGCGTGGCCCTGTCTCTGACCATCGCGGGAACATGGTCCGACATCGAAATCCCGATCAGCTCCCTGGGTGTGTCCTCGATCAGTGGGCTCGTGTGGCAGGACAACAGTGGCGCGGCCCAGCCGGCCTTCTATCTGGACGAGATCGTGCTTGTGGGCGGAGTCATTGTACCCCCGGACCCGCCGACGCTGACCATTGACGCCGCGGCCAGCCGCCATGCCATCAGCCACCACATCTACGGCATGAACTTCGCGGACGCTGATCTCGCCGCCGATGTCCGCCTGCCCGTTCGACGGTTCGGCGGTAACGCCACGACACGCTACAATTGGCAGAACGACACCTCGAACCGGGCCAGCGATTGGTATTTCGAGAACATCCCCGAGACCAACTCGAGCCCCGGCACATTGCCCAACGGCTCAGTGACCGATCGATTCGTCGGGCAGGACATGGCCACCGGAACCGAAACGATCATGACCGTGCCGCTCATCGGCTGGACACCGAAGGACCGGGCCCGGGCCTGCGGCTTCAGCGTGGCCAAGTACGGCCCGCAGGAGAAAACTGACCCGTGGGCGCCGGACTGCGGCAACGGCGTCCGGCCTGACGGCACACTGATCACCGGCAACGATCCGCTCGACACCAGCACGGTCATCGGGCCGTCCTTCGTGCAGAACTGGATAGCCCACCTGGCGGGCCGCTTTGGCAGTGCCTCCTCCGGCGGCGTCCGCTTTTACAACCTCGACAACGAGCCGATGCTCTGGAACAGCACCCACCGCGATGTCCACCCGGCCGGGACCAGTTACGACGAGATGCGCGACCGGACCTACGAGTATGCCGCCGCGGTCAAGGCCGCCGACCCGGAAGCCCTGACCCTCGGACCGGTTCTCTGGGGCTGGACAGCCTACTTCTACTCCGCGGCCGACGCCGCCGGCGGCGGAAGCTGGTGGAACACCCGGCCCGACCGCAAGGCCCACGGCGACATGCCCTTCGTCGAATGGTACCTCCAACAGATGCGGATCTATGAGCAGACCACCGGCCTGCGGATCCTCGACTACCTCGACTTGCACTATTACCCGCAGTCCGGCGTGGCCCTCTCCGACGCAGGCGATGCGGCCACACAGGCCAAGCGGTTACGATCGACTCGCTCGCTGTGGGATCCAACCTATTTCGACGAGAGCTGGATCGGCGAGGCCGTCCGGCTCATCCCGCGCATGAAAGCCTGGGTGGCCGCCCATTATCCCGGCACCCGGCTGGCCGTCACCGAGTACAACTTCGGGGCACTCAACCACATCAACGGGGCCCTGGCCCAGGCCGACGTGCTCGGCATCTTCGGTCGCGAGGGTCTGGATCTGGCGACGCTGTGGGATCCGCCCTCGTTCGACGAGCCGGGCGCATTCGCGTTCCGCATCTATCGCAACTATGACGGCGCTGGAAGAGGATTCGGAGAGACCGCCGTCTCCGCCGTCAGCAGCGATCAGAGCCTCGTCTCGGTCTACGCCGCCGAGCGCGGTGATGGCGCATTGACCGTCGTCTTCATCAACAAGACCTTGGATGCCCTTGCCGTGACGCCGACGATCCGCCACTTTGCTGCGGGTCTACGCGGTCAGCTCTATCGCTACAGCTCGGCTGATCTCACCCGGATTGTACGCGACGCGGATGTCGCCTTGACCGGCACGATCACGATTGAGCTGCCGGCCTCGTCGGTTGCCCTGCTCGTCATGCCAAGCGCATTGTTGCGTGCCGACATTGACCGCGACGGCGACGTGGATATGGACGATTTCGCCCGCCTGCAGAGCTGCCTGACCGGCCCAACCACGCCGCAAACGGAGGACGCCTGCCAGAGCGCTCGCCTGGATGATGATGCCGACGTTGATGTGCGGGATATCGACGTGCTCCGGGGCTGCATGAGCGGGCCGGGCCTCGCAGCGGCGCCCGACTGCGTGGATTGACCGCGATGCCGGCCGTCGCGCCACGCTCGAATATCAGAACTCCATCCCGCGCAGGTCGATCTCACCCTCCGGCCAGGGGATGCCCGCCAGCGGGGCGGCCATGGCCTTGGGCATGAGCTTGGTCACCCACTGCCTGGTTCGGAAGTCGAACTGATGGAAGGGATTGTTGATCGGGATGTAGCCGCTTGACGAGTAGGCATCGACGGCCGCGAAGAGAAGGCTGAAGCTCATACCCTGCTGCTTCATCCATTGCAGGGCCTCGGTCAGCAGCAGGCGAACGTAGCCCTTCCGCCGGTGGTCCGGGTGCGTGCATACCAGTCCCACCCCGCCGATCCGCAGATCACCGATGGGCGAACCGATGACCTTGTCGTGAACCGCGATCTGCGAGATGATCGCGCCGGTCGGGCCGCGCATCCACCAGCGATGCTGCGGAGGCTCCTGCCAGTACCGCCGGGTCGGGAACATCCAGTCGTCCGGCCCCTGGTAGCAGGTACTCAGCACCTCGCGGAGCAGACGATCCTCATTCTCCGTGATGGCCTCTTCCGGCCAGTGCTCGATCTTGGGATTCCGCTCGCCCATGTTCACCATCCTCGCCTCCGGGCCGCCTGATGAAGTTGTCTGCATCCGCTCAATCGACGCAGCAACCTCCGTCAACGTTCGATCGGCTCGATCGCGTCCAACAGGGTGATGGTCGTTGGATCTTCCCGCCCCAGGCAATCTGCCTTGAGAGGGGCGGTGGCAAGTGCTCCCGTTGCCAGTTACAGGGCAACTGCACTATCATGACTCGCCATGGTGTCTGAAGAGTTACTGCCAGGAGTGATGGTTGTCAAGCCGGCGACAGCGTGGGTACCGGGAGTCTGGAAGTGATTGAAGGTCTAAGCCAGCATCGCGACACCCAGGACGCGGACCAGGTCGCAGATCTCAGCGCGGGTGACGGCTCGGAGACGCAGGGCGAGCTGATTCTCAAGCGTTCCGGATACAAGTGGCTGTGTGAAGTGCTCTTCCTGGGGGGAATGCTCCTCTGCGCTGTCATCGATGTATTGTCTCTGGGAGAAGGTGAACGTCTCTGTCGAGTTGTCGGTGCCATCACTGGCGGAGTGACCTCCCTGGCTTGGGGCGTGATTGATGCGAGAGAGCAGGGACGGCGACTCAGTCTGGCTGCTCGCATCCTTGTCTTGCTTACAGGTCCCCTTGGGCTTGTTCTCTACTTGAGCCTGCGGCGAAGGTGGAAGCCCTTGCTCAGAATCCTGGCTGTGTATGTCGTCACGATGGTCGCCTGTTTGGCGGTGTATTCCTCAGTTGAACTGCCGGAAGGGTGATCCCAGAGGGGGCGTTGGCTGGTGGCAATGCTCCCGAGTCTCATTCACCGCAGCAATCCCCGCCAGCGTTCGATCAGCTTGAGTGCGTCCAGCGGGGTCATGTTGTTCGGATCGGCCTTGCGGATCTCCTCGATCACGTCGTCGGCCGGGTCGGTCACCGCGAACAGCATGAGCTGGTTGTCCTTCGGCTTGGGCTTGGTGCGCACGGCTGTGCGGATCGGGGCCCGGCGGACGGCCGAGAAGTTCGACTCCAGCTCGGCCAGCAACTGCCGGCTGCGCTCGATGACCCTTGGCGGGATGCCCGCCAGCTTGGCGACGTGCGAGCCGTAACTGCGGTCCGTACCGCCCCGGACGATGCGATGCAGGAAGATGATCTGGTCCTCCCACTCGCGAACCGCAACGTTGCAGTTGACCGCCCCGACGAGGTTGTCTTCCAGTTGCGTCAGCTCGTGGTAGTGGGTCGCGAACAGCGTGCGGCAGTGGATTCTGGTCACCAGCTGCTCGGCAATCGCCCAGGCCAGCGACAGACCGTCGAACGTGCTCGTGCCCCGGCCGAGTTCGTCGATGATCACCAGGCTCTCCTCGGTGGCGTTGTTGAGGATGTTGGCCGCCTCGGTCATCTCGACCATGAACGTCGATTGCCCGCGGCTGATCTCATCGGACGCCCCGACGCGGGCGAAGATCCGATCGACCGGGCCGAACCGCATCGAGCCGGCGGGGACGTAACTGCCCGCCTGGGCAAGCAATGTCAGCAGGGCAACCTGGCGGATGTACGTGCTCTTGCCGGCCATGTTCGGACCGGTGAGTACCACCAGCGTCTGGCGATCTTTGCCTTCACCGGCGGTCAGGCCCAGCTCGCAGTCGTTGGGCACGAACTTCTCGGCCAGGGTCTGGTCCAGCACCGGATGCCGCCCGTCGCGGATTTCCAGCAGCGGCTCGGTGGTCAGCTCCGGCCGGGCGTAGCGCCGTTCGTCGGCCAGGTGGGCCAGTCCGGCGGCCACGTCGATCTCGGCCACGGCCGTCGCCAGTGTCTGCAGGGCCCGGATGTGCTCGATCGCATGCTGGCGGATGATCTCGAAGAGGGCGATCTCCCGTTGAATCGCCTGGTCGTGAGCGGTCAGCACCTCGGTCTCGTACTTCTTCAGCTCGTCGGTGATGTAGCGCTCCGCGTTCTTGAGCGTCTGCTTGCGGACGTAGTCGGCTGGAATGCGCTCGCGGTGGGTGTTGGTGACCTCGATGTAGTAGCCGAACACCTGGTTGTAACCGACCTTGAGGCTGGGGATGCCGCTCCGCTCGATCTCGCGGGCCTGGTAGTCGGCCAGCCACTGGCGCCCGTCACTGCCGATCGAGCGCAGCCGGTCAAGTTCGGCGTCGTGCCCATTGGCGATCACGCCGCCCTCGCTGACGATGAGCGGCGCGTCGGGGTGCAGGGCGGTCGTCAGATACTCGGCCAGGTCACGCTGTCCGCGCAGGGCCACCGATCGCTCGGCCAGGAACGGTGCCTGCCGGGTCGTCGCTTCGGGGTGCGGCACTTCCGTGTGCGGCCGTCCCGGGTTTGGCACCGGCGTCCCGCCGGTGTCAAGGGTGCCGGACTCGTCCCGCCAGGTTTCCCCCGGCGACACGCCTGGGCCACATGAAAGCGGTGTCTCATAGCTCCCACTTGTCTTCCGGCCTCTCTCGTCGAGCAGATCGGCCACCTTCTCCACGGCCAGCAGCGTCCGGCCCAGGGCGAGCAGATCGCGCGGCGATGCCCGCCCCACACCGAGTCGCGAGGTGATCCGTTCGATGTCGGCCAGCTGCCCCAGCTCGGTCCGGATGGCCTCCAGCTGATGCACGTCGGCCAGCAAGTCCGCGATCGCTTCCTGCCGGGCGATGATCGCCCCGGCCGTCCGCAGCGGCGCCGCCAGCCACCGTCGCAGGCAGCGCCCGCCCATGGCCGTCGAGGTGCGATCCACCGCCCAGACCAGCGATCCGGACGCCGCCCCGCTCCGAAGCGTCCGCTCCACTTCGAGCGATCGCCACGTGGCCTCGTCAATCAGCACGTAGTCGCTCGAACACCGTCGCGACAGCTTGACGATGTGGTTGAGCGAGGTCTTCTGCGTCTCGGCGAGGTAATCGACGATGACTGCGGCCGCGCAGAGCGACGCATCCATGCCGGTGAATCCAAACCCTTCAAGCGTGACCACGCCGAAATGCTTGCGAAGCGTCTCCTGGGCCTGGTAAGGATCGAACAGGTGCCCGGGCCGGTTGGTGATGGTCAATTCGGGCAACGCCTGCCCCGCCCCGGTGAGCTTGCGGAGCGCGGCCACCAGCGGGTCCTGGGCGTCGATCCGCCGTTCAGGCACAAGCAGCTCCGCCGGCTGCAGCCGGACCAGTTCATCGACCAGCAACCGCTCGGCCAGCGTCTGCACCCGGAACGCCCCGGTGGACAGTTCGACGAACGCCAGCCCGTACTCGTCTTTGAGCCGGCAGACGCAGGCCAGATAGTTGTCCGCCCGCTGCTCCAGGAGCGCGTCTTCGGTGAGCGTACCGGGCGTGACGATCCGCACGATCTCGCGCTTGACCACGCCCTTGGCCTGGCGCGGGTCCTCGACCTGCTCGCTGATCGCCACCTTGTAGCCGGCGTGGACGAGCTTGGACAGGTATGACTGCAGGGCGTGGTAGGGCAGCCCGGCGAGCGGGATGGCCGTCCCGCCCTTGTCCTTGCCCCGGCTGGTTAGGGTCAGGCCCAGCACCCGCGAGGCGGTCACCGCGTCTTCGTAGAACAGCTCGTAGAAATCGCCCATGCGGAACAGCAGGAGCGCGTCCGGCGCAGCCGCCTTCTGCTCGATGTACTGGCGCATAGCCGGCGTGAGCAGGTCGGCGGCGTCGCCGCCTGACAGGTTGTTCGTCTTCCCGGTCATTCGTGGGGCCACTTTACGGCATTGGCGAGCACTTCTCAACGATCCGCTCGTGTCGTGACTCGTGCCGTCCGCATCGCCTGGTGCGGCCTCCGGTGTGGTATCGGCGCGTACGCCTTGGTCGGGATCCCTCTTCGGTCGCCGCTCACCGCCTTGCCGATCTCGGATTGCCCGCGTCGGCCGGCCGGATGATCGCGTCGCCGGCCCGACCGCAACGTCGAACGCCGGGGCATTGGCTACAGGCGGCTGGTGGATGCCGGCAGGGGCAGCCCTCCTTGGCCCTTCTACTTGTCCCCGGAACCCACCGCCCTCTTCGACGTCAATGCGGCGAAAGCCTGCTCCGTGATCGGGAACATCGAGACCCGGAACCTGGTGCAACCGTAAGGAACCAGGCTGATTTCCTCACTGGGCCCGCCGTTTGCCACCGGCCGTTCGGGCAGGTGCGTCACGACCATGTTCGGCTGAAAAGCCGACGCTTCGCCCGGGGCGACCGGCTCGGTCGGCAGGGCCTTGCGTATCACCGCCGGCCAGTCGAAACGCCGGGCGCGGACCTTGAGCTTGAGCGGACTATCGAGCGGCCAGCCCCAGCGGTCCGGCATCGGCCGGCGCTCGACCTTGATGTCCGCAGCTGGCTTCTCGCCCTGAACATCCAGCGCATAATTCCAGCTAAAGGTCTCATCGGGGGTGTTGGGGTCCCGCGTGTCGGGAATCCCCAGTGCAAACAGCAGCGGTCCGTACGACACGGCTGCGTAGGGCGTGTCCGCTGCACCGTTGTCGTGACCCGTCCTGATGTGCACGGCCATCGGGAAGCGCAGATGGATGCGGTCGCCCGGCTTCCAGAGCCGCTCGATGCGCACGAACCCGTTCGCCCCGGCCGCGGCGGGGTGGGCCGAACCGTTCAGCGTGATCTCCGCGTTGGGACACCATCCGGGGATGCGGAACGAAAGCGGGAAGGTCGCTTCGCGAGCCGGGTTGACGTCAACATCGATGAAGTCGTTGAACGGGTAGTCGGTTCGACAGGTCAGTTCCACCGGTACATGATCGCCCGCGAGGGCGGATACTTTGCAGGGACCGTAGTGCGCGGCCGCCAGGCCGTTGTCATACGTCGCCATCCACATGTGGACAAGGTAGTTCGGCAGAAAGCGATTGAGGGCCGCGGTACAGCACAGGGGCATGTGTGTTCTGTGGTACGCGAACGCGGGATGGTCGATGAGCGTTCGATTGACCCGGTTCGGCGTCTGATGATACACGTGGGCGTTGAAGTCCCCAGTCACCGCCCCCGCCCCGGCGTTGAACAGCGCCCGCTCCACCCTGTCCGCCATGATCCCCTGCCCGCCCACCCTGAGCAGCGTGATCTGGCTCCAGATGTAACCCGACACATTGCAGGTCTCCGAGCCGCGCAGGGAACCCGTGGGTCCGGAGTTCTCATCCCAGACCGGCACGCCGTGCGGCTGCATGCCCTCGTCACCTCGTTCGATGATGTCATACCAACGGCAGGGGGCCTTGAGGTACTCGGCCCGGCCGGTCCAAAGGTAGCCGACCGCCCACGAGATGGTGCTTTCGTTGAAATGCACGCCGTGATCAGGCTGTCGATACCACGGGAGCCCCTCGTTGGGCATGCAGTTGTACCAGGACACATAGAGGGGCGTTTTCCTCGGCGACGTCTCGATCCCGTACTTGGCAAACAGCCGGCTCAGCGACTCCTTGATGCTCCGATTCCCCGTCCAGGTGTAGGTCTCAAACACGGGCCAGAAATGCGTCGCCGCCCATCCTTCCTTCAGCCAGCAGCGGTCATCGCTGTACGCCGTCTCGAGGGCCTTCAGGATTCGCGGGTCGCCCGAACCGGCGTAGTAGGCCGTCAACGCACGGCCCAGCAGGCTGTTCGCCCAGATAGGCCACGCCTGGGCTTCTCCGCCGGCCATCTTGCCCGCGGCGGCCATGTGGTCCGGATTGTCCCTGTCCAGCCACCACATGAACAGGAGACTCCTCTCGTTCATGTTGTTGACCACCACGTCCAGCCGGGCCTTCGCTCCCTTCAGCAGCGACTCGTCGTGCAGGGCATAGCCCAGCTTGATCATGCCGTCGAACCAGTATCCCCCGCCTTCGTACGGCCACGCCCCGCGATCCCAGTAGGACAGTTGGTCGCCGGTCATCCTGTAGTCCGCGGCCCAGGCCTGCCGGAAGGCGTCGTGAACCTCGTTCATGTGCCCGGTGTATCCGTCCCGCGCCCTCATCGCCCAATCCCGAAGCCAGCCGGCCGGTTCCACCGCACCGGGCGGCAAGGGAATCAACGCCGGGCGAGTCGGCGGCTCGAAGGGTCGCCCGTAATTCAGCCCGGACGGCTTGGCCTCCGATTCCTCAGCCGCCGCCGGCGACTGCAGGCCGGATCCGCTCACCGTCCATGAGGCCATCATTGCGACAAGAACGGCTTGTCTCGTCGGTTGACGCAACAGAGAGATGCTCATGACCACCTCCCATGAACGCAGGAATCCGATCCACCGGGGCAGTTCTCGCCACCACGCTCACGGCAGCCGTGCCGAGAGGGCGATGGACCGGACGGCGATCTCCGCCCCCGGGCGTGGTTCGGCGCTCGGCTCGAAGGCCAACCCGGTGATGAGACCGCAATACTCGGATGACGAGGCAAGGTCGAGACGATAGTGGTGGAACTCACCGTCGGGGTTCAGTTCGAGCGGCAGGGACTTCTTGCCGTCGTACCTGTCGTCATCGAGCCGCTTCCAGAAGAGCCGCACCTTCGTCGCCGGGCCCCGGTAGGCGATTTCGAGGTGCGCCAGCGGGGCCTCATCCGCACGCCAGCACTGCAACGGGCCTTCGAGGCGCGGCGTCTTGTCGCCGAACTTGATTCGCCATTCGCCTTTCATCGGGAAGCCCTGATCGGTGGCGTCGCGCAGTGTCCAGTGCTGTCGGTCCTGCACGAATCGCCAGGCGGGTGGCGTCCGCGTCGCCATGTCATTGAAACGCCGGCGAATGTCGTCGAGTCTGCCGACCATGAACTCCGTGCGGTGCTCGTAGACGATGTTGTGGTCGAAGTTTTCCCTGTGAACAGGGGCAAGATACGCGGTCGAGCCATGCCTGGGATCGTCGGACCGGCCGTCGCCGTAAGTCCCGCCGTGGAACTCGCCGCCGTCGTCCTTGAAGACGCCCAGGCCCCAGCCGCCGTCGTCCACCAGGGCCGCCCATCGTTCCGTGGCCGTGAACCGCGTCCACGGCCAGGGTCGGCGCCAGTCATTGGCGACATGCCCGAGCTTGTCATGGGTGAACGGCTTGTCACCGGTGTAGGACATCAGCCGCCATAGCCTGGAGATGGTGTAGACCGCCGGCAACTCCTGCGGGCAGGGGCGATACGGCGTTTGGTCGGCGCGGCCATTGGTGCACCGGTAGCGCATGTGGATGACTGGCCCGTCCAGCGTGGTCCAGGTCTCGAACACGCAGTCGCCCGGAACGTTGTCGAGCGGCCACTGCATCGGAATGCACTTGATGTAGATCTCCTTGCCATTGTTGCGGTGTTCGAGCACCTTCGACGCGTTCCCGTAGCAGTCGCCGGTCTGGATCGGGTTCCAGCCCAGCCCGGCCCACGCCGGGTTCGGTTTCTTGCCCCCGACTTCGAACGGCCACGGTCCCGAGTAGTGCGACATCTGAATCTGCCGCCCGAGATCAGCACTGTTGATGATGTTGCCCGGGTGATCCGTGCCCGAAAGAAAGGTGACCGCACCCCCGAGGTTCAGATCCATGCCGATGCGCACCCGGCCGTTGTCCAGGAACGTCATCCTGCCCCCGGCGCCCGCCGGCTCGGCGCCGAAAGCGGTCAACTGACCGAAGAGAACCACGAGGCATGTGGATCGCTGAGTCTTCAATTACCTGGTCTCCCAAACCAGCTTGTTCAGCCGTTCCGTTCGGTCCCTTAGCATCTTCCTGCCCGTTGCACCTGCCTAGGCGTCGCGATGCCGCCGGTCTCGCCTGGGTTCGTGAGCCGGCGCCGGATACCTCTCAAAGCTGCCTCGGCGGCCCATTCCGCCGCAGGCCGGCCCACAGGTCAGGGGTTCACGACTGGTACGCCGCTCATGATCACTCCATCTCCTTTGGTACACCCACCCGCAACCAGTCATCCGTCACCGTCGCCAGGGCCGCGGGCACGTCCCCATCCCAGCCCTGCAGAACGCCGTGCATTCTGCCCTGTGAATCGCGCCAGACCGCCAGATCGGCCCGGCTTGGCAGATCCAGCTTGAACTCACCCGCCTTGATGTGCTTGAGCCCGCCCGCCGCCAGGGCCTCGAGCTGCCAGTCTGGACCGAATCGCACCGCGGCCAAACCCACCGCGTCCACGGTCACACTCCGGCCCTTGATCGTGAACGTCGTCTGGATCGGGTCGCCGCCCGCCGACTTCACCCCTGATACCACGACGTGGGTCCCGTCGATCAGTCGTATGCGTCCCGCCACGGGCGACGCCATGCTACGACAATCCGCAAATCCCGCGACCCGATCCGCCCCCGCCTGGGGCTCGACACCGAGCTCCTTCATCCGGGCGACAATCATCGCGGTGACCGACGGCACGTCCGCGGCCACGATCATGCCCTTTGGCAGCGCCGTCGCCCCATCGAACGGCTTGCCGTCAAAACCCCGCTTCCAGTCGCCGATCCGATAGAGGCTGGTTTGGCCCCCGGCCGCCTTGCCGACGAATGCCGCGTAATCACGCGAAATCGCACCTTGGGCGAGCGTCTCGTCGCCAATCACCTTGTGGAAGAATTCCGCGGTCACCGGCTTGTCCAGGTCCGGACGATAGAGGACCACCGCACGGTATTTCTGGCAGCCATATTGCACCTGGCCATCGCGGCCTGCGCGCAGCGAACCGGACTCGATCTCGCTCGTCGGAATGAGGTCCGCCGGATAGCCCGCCTGCCACAAGGCGTCCGTCAGCCCGATCCCGACATCGTCGTACCCGCTCCCTGCCCAGTTCATCGCCCCGGGGTGTCCGAAGACCACCGCCACCGGGCAATCGAGCGGCGCCGTCGTGATGAAGCTCAGCAGTCGCACCCGGCATTCGCCGCGCATCAGCTCCCCGCGAAGCAGTGCCTTGCACCCTCCATCGAAGCCCTGCCCAGCATCAACCGGCCACAGCGGGTGATAGTTGATTCGTCCCCCGGCCAGAGCCGCCGACCACAGCTCCGCTCGGTAGTCGTCCACCTTGGGCGAGTAGTACATGTTGTACCAGATCGGGCTGCCCCATCTCTTGGCCAGCGCGGTCCGCACGCAGAACGGCGTCGCCTCATCCGTCTGGGCAATGTCCCGCGTGGCCGACCACCAGTCCAGACCGTTCTTCTTGAACTCCCGCCGATCCGGGTACGGCCACCAGGTCGGATGGGTGGCTACAAGCGCCTGTGGTCCGAACACCGTCTTGACCGACCGGTGAAACAGCATCTCAACGCCCGCGTGACGCTCACGGCACATCTGCGTGAACTGGTTGATGGCCGCGATTCGCTCCGCCTCGCGCCCACGCGCGCCGAACGCCATCAGCAGGCAATCGCCCACCAACTCCCGTCCACCGGTCCGACTCCCATAGGCCTCGGCCTCGAAACGGGAGTACCAGAAGTCGTTGTGTGCCGGGCAGCCGTCATAGCAGGGCGGAAAACCCCACTCATCCTTGCAGGCTCCGGCCAGGCCGGCATCACGGTAGCGCTCCAGGATCTTGCGCTGGAACGTATCGAGATGCGGCGCGAACACCGCCGGGGTCAAATGGGTGAAACAGACCACCACGCACGCTGTACGCCCCTTGGCCTCAGAATCACAAGGCAACGACACCGCAACTTCCTTGGCCGTCTCCGTTCGGACGCGGCACCGCTGAGTGACATCCTGCACCGTCTCCGGCTCAATGCCTTGCGGGCCGCGAACGTAGGAGTAGACGCGAACCAGGCGGCCGGCCAACGCCACATAGGGTGTGGTGCCATACGTGTAGTGGTCCGCAGGCTCCTCGCTGGTGATGCTCGAGTCGACCTCGCCCGACCCGCCGAGCGGAATCTCACGAAGCCGGAGCATGCCCTCCATCTCGTCGGGGTATTCCTTCCGGAAGGCCTCCCGGGCCAGCCGCACGTCCAGGTCCATGGCTATTCGGATGCCCAACCCTCTGGCATATTCTGCCGCCGCCTTGATCTGGTCGTGGACCGCGGGTTCGGTGACCTCATGACCGGCCACGCGCAGCGTGGTCGTGAGCAGGTTGATATGCGAATGCCGGGCGGTCATGTCCAGGTATGGCTTGTAGCCGCCCGGTTGGAACTCGCGATCATGCCAGAACCAGGCCGCCATCGTCGGTGGCAGGTGCTCAGGCCATCGGCAAGCCCGTGCCCCTTCGTCTGCCGTGACGGGTGGCTCCGCCGTTACCGTCGATGAGGCGGCGAGAACGCAACCGGCCAACAGAGTGATCCGAGCGCGGGTAGCCAGCATGGTGGTCTCCTTGTGTTCCGGGCCAGGCGTCGAGTATAGCGCCAGGTCGCATCGGTTCGCAAATGCCTGGTGGTACGGCCGTTGGGTACAGGTATCTCGAAACCGGGCCTCCGCGATTATCGGACGCTTGCCCCGGCCCGCAGGTCCGCTAACTCAACTGGTCATCCCGCCCTTCCGACAGATACATAACGCTGGAGCCATGCCGGATGGTCTTCAACAGCCTGACTTTCGCGGCGTTCTTCGTCGTGGTCTACGGACTCTACGTCCTCTCGGCCCGGCGTCTGCGCCTCCAGAATGCGCTGTTGCTGGCGGCGAGCTGCTTTTTCTATGGTTACTGGGATTGGCGCTTCCTTGGACTGATCTGGCTCTCCACCGGCATCGACTACCTGTGCGCGCGGTTGCTCGACCGCCGGATCGGCGAGGATCCCGACACCGGCCTGGATCCTTCGAATGCCCCGTACCTCTACTCGGCCAAGGCTCGGCGGGCGATCCTGGTCGCGTCGATTGTCTCCAACCTGGGAATACTCGGCTTCTTCAAGTACTTCGACTTCTTCGCCGACGGATGTGCGAATCTGCTCCGGATGCTCGGCTTGCCATTCGAACCCCGGCTGCTCAACCTGATCCTCCCGGTAGGCATTTCCTTCTACACGTTCCAGAGCCTGAGCTACACGATCGATGTCTACCGGGGTGACTTGCGGGCGGTTCGCAGCCTCATGCGGTTCGGGGTGTTTGTCGCGTTCTTCCCCCAACTCGTCGCCGGGCCGATCCTGCGGGCCCGCGAGTTTCTGCCGCAGGTCTGTCGGCCGCGACGTCTGCATGGGGGGGAGATCTGCACCGGCGGCTACCTCGTACTCTGGGGCCTGTTCAAGAAAGCGGTGATTGCCGACAACCTGGCCCTGCTGGTTGACCACGTCTATCGCCTCGACGCCCCGGGTGCGGATGGGGCCGCCATCGTGGTGGCCACGTATGCCTTCGCGGTGCAGATCTACTGCGACTTCTCGGGTTACACCGACATCGCCCGCGGCTGCGCCCGGATGATGGGTTTCCACTTCGGCCTGAACTTCGACCTTCCTTACCTCTCGAGCAATCCGGTCGAGTTCTGGCGGCGTTGGCATATCAGCCTCTCCTCCTGGTTGCGCGACTACCTCTATATCCCACTTGGGGGCAATCGCCGGGGCGCGCGGCGCACCTGCATCAACCTCATGCTGACCATGGTCCTGGGCGGCCTGTGGCATGGTGCGGCCTGGACCTTCGTGCTCTGGGGCGCGTACCAGGGATGCCTGCTGGTCGGTTACCGGATGCTCCGACCGGTGATCGAGGACCTGTTTGCCCGCCTGGGCCCGCCCGCCCACCGGGTGATCTCGTGGTTGGCCGTGCTGGGCTTCTTCCAGCTGGTCTGTCTCGGCTGGATGATTTTCCGCTGTCAGTCGGTCGGCCAACTCGGTCGATTCCTGGACACCATCTGGTCGCCCTGGCCGTGGTGGATCCTGCAGGGCGCGAACTCGATCTCGCAGACCGGGGTGGTGAGCCTGCTGGTGTTGACCCTGCCGCTGCTGGTGATGGAGGCGATCCAGCGGTTCAAAGGCGATCTGGAGTTCCTGCCACGCTGCCCGGTCTGGGTTCGAGGCGTGGCCTACGCGGCGATGTTCTACGGACTGATTCTGGTCGGAGCCACGGATGGCAAGCCGTTCATCTACTTCCAGTTCTGAGAGCATGTGCTCCGTGCTCGACACCGGGCTGCGGCCCTCCGGGTGGTCATGGCCGGCCGGTGTCGTGATCCGCCGTCGGCTGGGTCTTTCGCGAGCTCGAATGGCACGGCTGGCTGATCGGCTTCCCCTGGGTGCCCTGGCTGCCGGCCTGGTGGTGGGCCTGATTCATGTCCTCGCCGGCCTGGCCTATCCGGAACCGATTGCCCGGGACAGCCTGCGGGACAAGGTTCGGGTGCTGACGGCCGGCGGACGGCCCAGCCTGCTGGTGGCGGGTGATTCGCGGGCCGCGAGCCAGGTGATCCCGGAGGTCCTGGCTGGCGTGCTGGGTGTCGCGGGGTCGCAAGTGGTCAATATCGGGACACCGGCGGGCGAGCCGGCGGCGGCGGTCGCGGCCTATCGCGAGTTCGCTCCGCGGTTCTCCGATCGGCCGATCATGCTCCTGAGCGTTGGAATCTGGTCGGTGAACGATTGCCTCCATGAGGGGGTATTCCTTGGCAACGAGACGCTCTGGTACCTGGGTTTCATCGATCGCTGGCGACTGACCTCCGGTGCCCATGCCATCCGGGCGATCTTCCTCCCGGAGAGAGCCTGGGCCGCCGGACTGATCCGGCGATGCTGGCCCGATGAGCCGCCGGACCCGGTGACGAGGCAGATCGTCTCGGGGGTGATGCCCGGCGGGATGGTGTTCGGCAGGGCACCCGCGTCGGTGGGCGACGGGGGGTACGTCGGGGTCACCGAGGATGTGACCGCGGATCCGGAGGGCTTCGCCAGAACCACGCGCGGGGTAGCCAATCTCTGGTATATAGGGGCACGGCTGGACGGGATTCGATGGCGGCTCTTCGAGGCCAACCTGGATCGCCTCCTGGCCGACGGCGTGCAGGTCGTACTCCTGGACACGCCGCAGCATCCGGCCGTCCTGGCGGCACTGGAGGGAACCTCGGGCGCCGAGGCCGCGGACCGGTTCCATCGCCAGCTGGTTGAGGTCTGTGAGCGCAAAGGGGCGCTGCTGCTGAGCTACGATGGGCGGGTGTTTGAAGGGCGCTGCCCGGACCGGTTGTTCAGCGATGCCTCACACGTCAACGCCGCCGGGGCAACCCTCCTCTCGGAGCGAATCGGCCGCGACCTGCGGGCCCTGATCGACGCGGGCAAGCTGCGACTGCGGCCGTAGCCCCGCCGGTCGGCGAGCAGCGTCTCGGTTTGATGCACGATGAAGCCGTGGTCGTGCAGGCCTCAATGGGATGGGGTCTCCACGACTCGCCGGCGCGTGCCCGGATACAACTCGTACTTGAGCAGCCGGCACTCGATCCGGGCGTTGAAGAAGGGAATCCGCCGGCTCGCCCGGAGCCCGACCTTCTTGGCCAGCTCCATGTTGCCGGTGAAGACGTAGCCCGTCCAGCCCGGGCAGCGCTGCTTGAAGAAGTCTCCGATCCGTTTGTAGGTGACCTCCAGCTCCGACATCTTGCCGAGCCGCTCCCCGTACTCGGGGTTCAGCATCACCATACCGGTTTCCTCCGGCAGGGGGGTATCGGCGAAGTCGCAAACGTGGAACTCGATGAGTTGATCGACGCCTGCGGTGGCCGCATTGCGTCGGGCGGCATCCACGGCCTGGGGATCGATATCCGAGGCGATGATCCGGCCGGGTGGCGATTCGGCCCGGACCTTGCGGGCCTCGCGGCGGATGACCTGCCACGCCTGGTCGTCGAAACCCAGTGCGTGCATGAACCCGTAGTTGCTGCGCAGCAGTCCCGGCGGCCGGCCGGTGGCCATTAGTGCTGCCTCGATCGCCAACGTCCCGCTTCCGCACATCGGGTTGACCAGCGGCATCCGCCCGTCGTAGCCGGCGGCCATGAGTACGCCCGCCGCCAGCGTTTCCACCATGGGGGCGGAGTGGGGGATCTTTCGGTAGCCCCGGTTGGACAGCTTCGCGCCCGAGGTGTTGAAGTACAGCCAGCAGCGGTCCTTGAACCAGAACAGGTTGACCACGAACCGGTCGCGGCCGGGTCCCGAGTTCGGTCGCCGGCCGGCCTTGTCCTGGATGCGATCCACAATCGCGTCCTTCACCTTCTTGTTGGCGAAAGTCTCGTTGTTGACCGAGGGGGTATCCACCCGCGACACCACGGACAAGTACCCGTCCGGATCCAGCCAGTGCTCCCAGTCGATAAAGCCGACTTCGCGGTACAGATCCTCGACGGTCGAGCAGGGGAACTCGCGCAGGAAGTACAGCACGTTCATCGCGGTTCGCAGGTAGAGGTTGAGCCGCATGGCGTCGCCCAGCGTGCCGGTCAGGTCCACGCCGGTGTCGTACTGCCCGGTGGCGCTGTAACCCAGGGCCTCGATCTCCTTGGCCAGGTATTCGGCCAAGGCGGGGGCGCAGCTCACGCGGATGGTGTTGGCGACGTCGAGGTTCATGGGTCGCTCAGAACGTGCGCTTCGAATCCAACAGGATGCAGATTGGCCCGTCGTTGAGGCAGCTCACGTGCATGTGGGCCCGGAACACTCCCTTCTCGACGACCAGCCCGGCGGCGTTCAACTCTCGGCAGAGCTGCTCGTAGAGGGCATTCGCCTTCTCCGGCGGCGCCGCCGCGTCGAACGACGGCCGTCGTCCCTTGCGGGCATCGGCCTGCACAGCGAATGCGCTGATGACCAGCACCCGCCCGCCGATGTCTTTCACGCTGAGGTTCATCTTCCCGTCGGGGTCGGTGAAGATCCGCAGGTGGGGGATCTTGTCCGCCATGTACCTGACGTCTTCCTCCCCGTCGTCGGCCGCCACGCCCACATAGACCAGCAGTCCGGCCTGGATGGCCCCGACCACCTTCTCATCGACCGTCACCTGAGCCGAATTCACGCGTTCCACGATCGCTCGCATGGCCGGATTGTACCGGCAGGCGGTTCGCTTGGCACGGCTGGGCGCGTCGTGGTGTCTGGTGGACGCGGCGCCGGTCAGCGACGATAGGCTTGAAGCGAGGCTCAGTCCGGGGCCGGGCATGGCCTGTGGGCGGGTTCGCCGGGCATGCGGATCGCATTCGACATGGACGACGCCGTTACTTCTGACTTCTCCGCACTTACTTCTCCGGCGTTGCCGCATGCAACACCGGGGCTTTGCATCTTGCACTGGGCCCGCGGGTCGGTTATCCATACGTCGTTCAATCCGGCCCCCGTTCGGGTGGCCGAATGTCATCGGGGTCCTTTTGGGTGGAGGTAGCGGAACGTGAACCAGCTGATTCAACGCGCCAACCCGCGCCGCTGGCAGCGGGCGGTTCTCATCGTGACGATTGGTGTTCTGGCGGCGGCCCTTCACGGGCAGGGTCAGCCTCCTCCCTGGACGAGTGGCATTGCCTGGCCGGAGCCGAAGGTGGTCGATCCCGGTCCGGCGGGTGGTCCGCCCTCCGATGCCGTCGTTCTGTTCGACGGCAAGGACCTCTCCAAGTGGCACAACGCCGACGGGTGGAAGATCGAGAACGGCTACGCCGTCTGTGGGAGCAATCTGACCACCAAGCAAGCCTTTGGCGACTGCCAGCTGCATGTCGAGTGGGCTGCGCCGGCGGAGGTCAAGGGTTCCGGGCAGGGGCGCGGCAACAGCGGCGTCTACCTCATGGGCCAGTACGAGATCCAGGTTCTCGATTCGCACAAGAACAAGACCTACTTTGACGGCCAGGCCGGAGCCATCTACAAGCAGCGGCCGCCGCTGGTCAACGCCTGCCGCAAGCCGGGCGAATGGCAGAGCTACGACATCATCTTCGAGGCCCCGCGTTTTAACCCCGACGGCGAGCTGACCCGGCCGGCCTACGTCACCATCCTCCAGAACGGCGTGCTCATCCAGAATCACTTTGAGATCATGGGTGAGACCGAGTATCGTCGTCAGCCGCGCTACAAGGCTCACGCTCCGAAGTTGCCGCTCACGCTGCAGTATCACGGCCACCCGGTGCGGTACCGCAACATCTGGATTCGCGAGCTGGGTGACGATCACGAGGAGTTGACCGCCGAGCTGCGGGCGAAGCTGAAGGCCGGTCTTCCTGCCGGGGCGGCGACCCGCGACGGCGGCTGACCGATCACCTGGCGGAGTATCTGAATGCGAAGCGGCCGTCGGGAGCCGTATCGCCGCTGACCAGGAAGTCGAGGATGTCGCCGGGTTTCTGGACATTGTCCGCCCACTTGAAGTCGATGGCCAGGGCGGTGGTGTCCTCGGGCAGGCCGAGTGCCGCGCGGGGCGCCGCCAGTTGGAGTTCGCATCCCTGGGCCGCGAAGCGGATCTTTGCCACCTTTTCCCAGTTCCAGCCTCCTCTGTTTCTTTCCAGCCAGGTTGTGTCGCCGGTCGCGACGGTGCGGTTGGCGATGAAGTCATAGCCTTCCCAGCCGGTTGTGGCGTTCTGGTCGGCGTTGATGAGCAGCCACATCCAGTGGGGGTCGGTGGAGGGGGTGATTGGTTCGCGGGTGCGTACGTAGAAGTAGACGTTCTGGGGGTCGCGGGCGACCTTGGCGGCGGCCAGGTCATTGCGGCCGGTGTGGTTGGTGTAGCGCAGGCCGGCGGCGCCTTGGCCATCGCGGGGGGTGGTTTCGCCGAGGTGATCGGGGAATTCGGGCTCGACTCCTTGCCAGGACTGGAAATGGTCGTCGAGGCGGATGGATGCGGGGGGCGAGCTGTTCGGGAGGGGTGGGGTGCCCTTGAATCGCCGAACATTGGCCACGAGCTGCCAGTAGTAGTGGTCGATATGGCCGCCTCTCATGGGTTCGATGTCGCGGCTGTACTCCTGGTTGAACTGGTCGACGAATTCGATTGCTCCGCCGGGCTGGCCCCATCGTCCCGCGATCCACTCGTTCCAGCCGGTGACCATCACGAAGGGCGGGTTCAGTTCGATGGCCCGCTTCCACTGTTCTGCCGCGTTGTATCCCTGGTTGACGGCGCCGGGCGTTGGGTCCATTTTGCCGTTGTGGAAGCTGCGTCCCCGGGCGTCGCCGCGGCTCATGTTGGTCACCTTGCCGTCGCTGGCCCGCAGATTCTGGGCCACCGCAACGTTGACCTGTTCCGGTCTGGTCGGATCATCGGTGTAGCCGTAGACCTGCGGATAGGTGCTCTCCCAGTGCCACGCGTAGGGTGTGTTGACCAGTTCGAAGGGCCAATGGGCCTTTCGGAGGGTGAAGAATCGTTGCAGTTCGGCCCTGGCCTCCTTGGGGTCGCAGATCATCAACGGCTTGCCCTGCCACTGGAACCAGAGTTCGCGGTACAGCCCGGGCTGGTAGAGCTCCTGGTAGATCTTTTCAGCGGTTCTGCCCGCCTGGGTATTGAGCATGAATGCGATCTGAGGCGTGCGGCCGCCTTCCTTGCGGACCTGGCCGAACACTTCGCAGAGCCGCATGTAGACTTCCGGGTAGGTCAGCGCGTTGGTGGTGTCGAAGATGAGGGTGTCGATTCCGGCGTCGGCCAGGGCGTGGGCATGGCGGCGGAGCACCCAGGGGTCGGTGCTGAGGTAGTAGCCGTAGAGCGGCTCGCCCCAGTAGTGGGATGTTCCGATCGGCCCCCAGAGTGGCGAGTCGGGTTTTTTCAGGGCGTCGGGGTCTTTGGCCAGGATGCGGGCTACATCGAACGGGCCGTCTCCGTGGGGGCTCTTGTTGTGTCGTTCGTTGAGCCACAGGAAGTAGAAGATGCCCACGAACCGGTCCGCTCGTGGCGGGCCGACCTCGTCGGACAGGGGCAGCTTTCGTCCCAGCCCATCGGTTGCCGGCCAGGGAGTGCCGGTGTTGCCCGTCCCGGCCTGGCCGAATGAGCGGGCGGCCAGGGTTCCGCCGACAGCCGCGCACAAGCTCAGCGTGACCCAGTAATTACGGTCTGATCTCATAGGCACCTCATTGGATTGGCTCGATCTGTTCGACGGCGACGGTCTTGACTTCCCCGTTGACGCGGACCTTGACCGAGCCCTCGCGGGGCGAGGTGATGCGGAAGGTGGTGGTCTTGCCGTTTCTCCAGTCGATGTCCACGGTGTAGCCGCCGCGGGCGCGCAGGCCCTTGACCGAGCCGTTGGCCCATGCCTTGGGCAGTGTGGGGAGGATCTCGATTTCCCCGGTATGCGACTGGAGGAGCATCTCGGCGATGCCGGACGTGCCGCCGAAGTTGCCGTCGATCTGGAAGGGTGGATGAGCGTCGAAGAGGTTGGGGTAGGTGCGTGCCGGGTCGAGCAGCATTCTGATCATCGTGTAAGCGTGTTCGGCGTCCTGGAGGCGGGCCCACAGGTTGATTTTCCAGCCGAGGCTCCAGCCGGTGGCCATGTCGCCGCGTAGCTCGAGGGACTTGCGTACGGCCGCGGCCAGTTCGGGCGTGCCGCGGGGTGTAATCTGGCTGCTGGGGAACAGGCCGTACAGGTGGGACACGTGTCGATGCTGGAGTTCGGGGGCGTTCAGATCCCAATCCTCGAGCCATTCCTGGAGTTGGCCGGCCTTGCCGATCTGGTGGGGTGGCAGGCGGTCTCGGGCCTTGGTGCACTCGGTGGCCAGTTCGGCGTCTATGCCGAGGATTTCTGCTGCCCGGATAAACTGGGTGAACGTGTCGCGGACGATCTGGTTGTCCATGGTTGGCCCGGCGCAGGCGTAGGCCTGCTTGGCGTGCCGGTTCTCGGGCGAGGCGGCGGGGCAGGTGACCAGCCACTGGTGGGTTGGCTCTTCGATCAGGTAGTCGAGGAAGAACTCGGCCGCGCCCTTGAGGGCCGGATAGACGTCGGCGAGATGGTTTTTATCGCCGCTGAACAGGTAGTGGTCCCACAGGTGGGTGCTGAGCCAGGCGCCGCAGGTTGGCGTGAATGCCCATGGCCCGTCGATTGGCGCGGTCGCCCGCCACAGGTCGGTGTTGTGGAAGCAGCACCAGCCGCGGGCGTTGAACATGGTTTTGGCGGTTCGGGTTCCCGACTCGCTCAGTTCCTTGACCATGCGGCTGAGCGGCTCGAGGCACTCGCCCAGGTTGCAGGTATCTGCCGGCCAGTAGTTCATTTCGGTATTGATGTTGATGGTGTACTTGCTGTCCCACGGCGGGCTGGGGCTCTCGTTCCAGATGCCCTGGAGGGTAGCGGGCTGGGTTCCCGGGCGTGAGCTGCTGATCAAGAGGTAGCGGCCGAACTGGAAGTAGAGCGCCGCCAATTGGGGGTCGACGGCGCCGCGGGCGAAGGCCTTCAGGCGGTCGTCGGTGGGTTGTTGGGCGGCGTCGGTGGTGGTGAGATCGAGCAGAACGCGGCGGAAGAGCCGCTGGTGTTCCTTGACATGCCGGGCGAGCAGTCCGTCGAAGCGGGCGGTTGCGGCCTTGGCGATCTGCTCGCGGGTCACGGTCGTCGGGTCGCCGCTGATGTCCTTCCAGTTCCGGTAGCTGGTCGCCGCGGCGATGAAGATGAGGGCCGAATCGGCGGCGGTCACGGACAAGCTGTTTTCGGTTGCGGTCAGCTGTCCTCCCGCGGGCAGGACGCGCGCGCGGCACTCGAACCTGAGTGCTCCCGTGACCCCCCGGTAGTCCGGCCCGGTGCCGGCGAGAACGAGGGTGTCGCCGTTCTGGACGTTGATGGCGGCCTTCTGCGGCGTCTTGAATCTGGCGTTGAAGGCCACCTGGCCGGGCCTATCGGCGGCGAGGCGCAGGACGATGACCTGGTCCACCGGTGACGAGAAGACTTCGCGAAGGAAGCGAACGCCTGCCCGCGTATAGCTGACCCGTGCGACCGCCTGATCGAGATCGAGTTCGCGGCGGTAGTCCCTGACGGCGGGTTCGCCGGGGGATTCGAGCCACAGGTCGCCGATCGGCTGGAAGGAGAGCTGGCCGCTGGGCTGGCCGAGGAGTTTGGCGTTGATGAGCCGATCGGCCTCGCCGTACTTGTTCTCGAAGATGAGTTTGCGGGCCTGTTGGAGGTGGGGGAGGGCGTCGGCGCGGGCCGGATCGTAGGGGCCGCCGGACCAGAAGGTATCCTCGTTGAGCTGGAGCCGTTCGTGGTCGATGCCGCCAAAGACCATGGCTCCGAGGCGTCCGTTGCCGATGGCCAGGGCCTCGGTCCAGGGGCCGGCGGGCCGGCGGTACCACAGGCTCAGGGGCTGCTTTGGGGCGGGGGCCTGGCCCTGGAGCTGGCCGTCGAATTCGGTATCGGTGCCGTTGGCTCGGTGCAGGACGAGTGAGCCGGCCACGGGGGCGATGCTTCGTGTGCGGCCCTCCTGGAACTTCCACTCGCCGAGGACGCCGTGGAGCGACGTCGGGTCGGTGCTCGCGGCCCGGTTGGCGATTTCCTCGCTGGTCAGGGCCCGGCCGTAGATTGCCGCGCGGAGGATTCGCCCCTTGAACCGATTCCCTCCGGTGGGGTCGGCGCCCACGCACAGTGGCACGGGGCTGAGCCGCATGGGCACGAAGTCGCGGCTCTCGATCTTCGCGACTTCCTTGCCGTTCACGAAGAGCTTCATGATCCGTTTGGAGGAGCTGAACACGCCGGCGACGTGGGTCCATTTCCTGGCCGGCAGTTGGGCCTCGAAGCGGCACATTCCCTGGGCGTTGAGGAGGCGCAGGGAATTGCCGGGATGGGTATCGAGCATGTACCCATCCTGGGTACCGGGCACGCTCTTATCCAGGATGCGTCCACCGGCGGTGGACATCCTGTCGGCCTGCACCCAGGCCTCGAGGGTGAGCTCGTCGGTGAGGTCGAGTGCCTCGCCGGGCTCGACCTGATAGACGGATCCGCCCTCGCCGATCTTGAGGCCGGTCTGGGCTGCGGCGGACGTTGGGCTGGGTGCCGACCAGGAGGTGCAAACGAATGCCAGGATGATCGGGCGGAGCCTGATGTGTCCCATGGTAATCTCCTTGGCCTTGTGGGCCGATTTCGCCTCTACGTCTCCCGGCACGCCCTTGGCTGGGGCTATCGATCTTTCTGTTCGACGCCCATGCCCCTGCGATCAGGATCGGCGGGTACCTGCGGGGGGATGTAAGGACGTTCCTTGATTGCGGTGAGCATGAGCTGAATGGCGTAATCGAGTTGCGGATCACCGTCGGCGGTCATTTTGGCGGGATCATCGACCACCTCGATGTCGGGATCGACGCCGTGGCCCTCGATGCCCCAGGTGCCGTTGGTCTTGTAGAAGCCGAAGGTTGGCACGGTGACGTGGGCGCCGTCGATGAGTCCGGGGTTGCCGCTCATGCCGACCAAGCCGCCCCAGGTTCGCATGCCGATGAGCTTGCCGAGCCCGGCCTGGCGGAAGTAGTAGGGGAAGGCGTCGCCGCCCGATCCGGCCATGCCGTTGATGAGCATGCATTTGGGGCCCTGGTGGCTGTCGGGTGGCCAGCGCCAGTCCTTGCCATCGCGGCGATGCCAGTAGTTGGTGACCGGGCGGTTGAGCAGCTCGATGAAGCGGGTGGGAATCTGGCCGCCGCCGTTCCAGCGTTCGTCGATGATGAGGGCGGCCTTCTCGCGCTGGCCGAAGAACTGGCGGAACAGCTCGTTCTGGCCGTTGACGCCGGTGTCGGGGACGTGGATGTATCCGACTTTGCCGCCGGAGGCGGACTCCACGTGGGCGCGGTGGCGTTCGACCCAGGCGCGGTAGCGTAGCCCGCCCTCTCCGCCCATCAGGGTGACGACCACGTCGCGCTGGCCGGTCAGCGGTTCAGGCTTGTCCTCCTCGTCTTTGCGGTTGTCCTTGGGATCCTTGGCGTCCTTCTTCTCATCCTTCTTAGCGTCCTTTTCGTCCTTCTTGGTGTCCTTGTCGTCCTTCTTCTCTTCGTCCTTGTCGTCCTTGGTTGTGGCCAGTGGGGCGGTAAGGTCGAGGTTCGGCTTATCGCTGACGGTGAGGGTGACGGTCTTGCCCGCCAGGCCGAGGAATGCTGCCCATGGGTCTTTGCCGGTATCGACGGGTACGCCGTTGACTGCGAGGAGGTAGTCTCCTTGCTTGACCTTGACGCCGGGCTGGCTCAGCGGGCCGCGGGCGTCGAGGTCGAAGGTGCCACCCTGGATGATGCGTTGGATGCGATAGGCGTCGTTGGCGAGCTCGAAGTCGGCGCCGAGCATACCGACGGCCACGGACGGTTCCGGACCGGTATCGCCCCCGCTCATGTAGTAGGCGTGGCCGACGTTGAGTTCGGAGATGAGCTCACGGATGAGGAAGCCGACGTCATCGCGGGAGACGCAGTCGTCGAGCAGCCGGGTGTACCGATCGCGCAATGCCGGCCAGTCGACGCCGTGCATATTCGGCACGTAGAAGTAGTCGCGTTCGATTCGCCAGGCTTCGAGGAGGATCTGCTGCCATTCCTGGCGCGGATCGATCTGTGCGACCATGCCTTCGAAGGAGAGTCGCTTTTCCACTTTCTGGTTCGGGGCAGCGTCGATGAAGGCGTGGCCGCCCTTGTTGACCAGGAGCTTCTTGCCATCGGCGGTCATGGCGTAGCCGCCGACGTCGTCGAGCACGGTTTTTTCCTCTTTCTGCTCGTCTTTGACATCGAAGATCTTGATCGCGGTCCCGCCGCCGCGTCGACGGCTTTCGGAGCGCAGGTAGATGAGCTTTCCTTCGTGGTTGACCGACAGGCCGCCGAAGCCGCCGGTGCCGACGGGCAGGAGCACGGCCCGCTGCTCGAAGCCGGCCAGGTCGATTTCCAGCGGCTTGTCCTTCTTCTTGTCCTTGGCGTCACCGGTCTGATCTGCCGGCTTGCTGGCCGGCGCGGTGGCGGGTTTCGAGCCGGCCTTGGCGGAGTCGCCGGGGCTGGTCGTGGCGGCCGGCTTGGACCCGGCGTCGTGGGTTTTGTCCTCTCCCTTCTTGCCCTCGTCCTTCTTTTCCCGGTCCTTGTCGGCCTTGTCCTTCTCCTTGTCCTTGGACTCGTCTTTCCAGGTTTCCTCGTCGCTCTTGGGCAGCCATGGAGAGCCGACCTTGGCCCGGAGGGGTACGACGGCCAGCTCGGCGGTGCCCCGGTAGACGAAGGTGCTGCCGATGTCCTCGTACATTGGGTCGTCGAAGTGGCGCTGCGTCGCGAAGTAGAGGTAGTCTCCCTTGCGGTCGAACGCGGGCGAGGAATCGTTGAACATGCCGCTGGTGACCTGGGTCCGCTTGCCGGTCACGAGCGAGTAGAGCCAGATTGAGGAGTGGGTATTGTCTCCGCCGCGGGTGTAGGCGATCCAGTTCGAGTCGTGGGACCAGCTGGCCTGGGGCTGGTTGGACCAGGGTTCGGTATCGACCAGGAGGGTTTTGCCGGGCAGGGCGACACCGAGCTTCTTGACCTCGGTCTCGTCGGCGGGGGCGGTCGCGGGTGACGGGTCATCGCCGGCCTTGTCGGCGGTTTCCTTTTCCGGTTGGGGCCGGGTGGCCGGCGCGGAGGTCGGCGGCACGGGTGCGAGGGTATGGAGGTACATGCGGCCGGCCTTGTCGGTGAATCCGATGTACTTCGAGTCCGGCGACCAGGCGATGCCGATGCGGAAGCAGGCGGGCAGCTGCTCGAGCACGGTACCTGGCGCAATGTCCTTCATTTCCCTGGGCACGGACCAGGTCAATCGTCGGGGTTGGCCGCGTCCGTCGCTCTGGCGGAGGTACAATTCGTACTCGCCGGTCTGGTCGGAGAAGTAGGCGATCCAGCGGCCGTCGGGGCTCCAGGCCGGGGAGCGCTCGGCGACGCCGGCAGTCCGGGTGAGATTGCGTGGCGAGCCCTTGCTGGCGGGTACGGTCCAGATATCGCCGCGGGCCCCAAATGCGGCCCGCTTGCCGGTGGGTGACGCGTCCATATCCTGGAGGTATTGAGCGGCATCGACGCGCTGGGGGCGGATCGTCGGCCGATCGCCGGGGACGGTGACTTCCACGGTGCGGCTCTGCCGGGTCTTGAGGTCGAGGAGGTGGAGTGCGGAGCCGTTCTGGAACACGATTTCGCCGTCGCCGCCGGTTCCCGGGCCGATCGCCGGCCACTTGACGTCGAACTCCTCGAACCGGGTGATCTGCTCGCGGAGGCCGGTTCTGGTGTCATATGACCAGATGTTCATCTTGTGGCTCGGGCCGTCGTCGCAGATGTAGAAGATCCTGTCGCCGTGCCACATTGGCTGGCTGTCGGTGCCTTCCCAGCCGGTGATCTTCTTCGAGGTGTGGTCGCGGAGGTTGAAGATCCAGATATCGGTGGCCATTCCTCCGCGATAGCGCTTCCAGGTGCGGGCGTCGACGGTGTGCGGCGTGTAAGCCAGCCAGGTGCCGTCCGGACTGATCGCCCCGTTGGCTCCGTAGGGGACGGGCTGCTTAGTGGGCAAGCCTCCGTTGGCCGGTACAACGAAGAGCTGGGTCTGGCGGCCCAGGTCCTGGTAGCCGGCGAAGAACAGGAGGCCTTTCCCGTCAGGGGTCCAGTCGCAGAGGGTCTCCGCGGCCGGGTGGTGGGTGACCCGCAGGGGTGCTCCGCCCGCGGTGGGGATGGTGTAGATGTCGCGGTTGCCGTCGTAGTTGCCGATGAAGGCGACGTTCTGGCCGTCGGGGCTGAAGCGTGGGAAGGCTTCACCTCCCGGGGGGCTGGCCAGAGGTTGGGCCAGGCCGCCCGCGCGTGGGACGAGCCACAGCTGGTTGGCGTAGACGAAGACGATGTGCGTCGCGCTGACGTCCGGGTAGCGCAGCATGGCCGCCTGCGGCTTGCGGTCGGCCAGTGCGGGCAAGGACGAGAGGATCGTGGCCGTGAATGTCGTGCAGAGCCATGCAAGGGTTTTTCGGGAAGTCATGGGGCGGGTTCCTTTCTTGACAGCATCCACATTCTGGCAGTCGGCGACTGCAGGATTCGGAAGAGAAGGCGGCCCGGCGAACGCGAGCCGGATGCCGTCCATCAAACCCCCGATCACACCTTGGCGGTGCGTCAGGAAGGGAGTTTAACCTCCACGGGTAGGTGCTCGCAACCGCCGCCGCTTGATGTCGCGTCCGCCAGTAGCGATGTAAAGTACTTTGAAGAAAAGATTTATAATCGGTGGCGAGTAACCGCCCGGTGTTCGTGTTCGAGGTCGCTGCTTTCCAGGCGGAATCCGGCAGGGGGGCGGGTTTGGCCGGGGCTCAGCCCGGCTGAGTTCCAGGACTCTCCTGGCGGCTGGTATTGCACTTCCAGCAGATGTCGAAACCCGCGGGGACCGACTCGGCACAGGTCGGACAAGTCCACGTGGAATCGGCTTCGGTTGACGCTGGCTCGGCGGCGGCCAAGGCATGTAACGCATCGAAGAAGAACTCTCTGGGTATTAGGAGTCGTTCTTCCGCCAGCGGGCTGATGCCGGTGTAGATGGCGCTCAGGCCGGAACCGCTCACCATGTACGGAATCTCATCGTGATAGAGAACCGCTTTCGCCATCGGCCGGAGCGGACCGGTGATGAAACGCCCCAGATTGATCCAATCCCCGCGCGGGATGATTCTCTGGAGGTGGAACGGGCATGTGCAAGCCGGGCACGCATCAGCCGGTGCTCCGGCCAGCGGTCCCCCGCAGTCGTCGCAGAACAGGCCGAAATTCGGCAAGGGGCGTTCAGCACCGGCGAATCTTGGCTCCCGTTTCTTGAGGTGATGGTCGGTCGGGTCGGCGTCTCGTGAGAGCCAGTCGTTGCTGAATTCGATTGGCTCCTGGATCTCGAGCATATCCCGAATCGAGAACTTCGCCCCGCATTCGGGGCAGCGGTCGCCGGGCAGGCCATTCAGCGAGTAGTCACAGGCCTCGCAGTGCAGATCGAGGCTGGGTACCGGGCGCTTGAGGTCCAGCAGTCGGCGGATGTCGAATCGCCGGCCGCACCGTCTGCAGCAGTGTTCGGGCATTCCGGCCAGGGCGGCCCCGCAGGCCGGGCAGCGCAGGTCCCAGTCGGGGATGGGCAGCTGATCGATATTGAGCATGCTCTTATTATACCTCGTTGTGGTCTGCCGCGATGGTGGGAGTTGAGAATAGCGTACCGGCAGGGAGGCTTGGGGTCGGAATGGGCGGGGCGCGGGATGGGGGGCCGGCCTGGCGAGTGCTTTGATCAGGTTGCACGGGATTCTCTTCTGGATCACAATGCTGGCCGGCCGGCTGTTGTGCCAAGGAGGATCGTGTCATGGCCGAGTGGTACTACCTGAAGAACAACCAGCAGTGCGGTCCGGTCGCGGGGCCGGAGCTGAAGAAGATGGCCGATGCCGGCGGGCTGGTCCCGACCGATCTGGTCTGGCGTGAGGGGATGGAGCAATGGGCGCCGGCCGGTCGCGTGGGGGGATTGTTCTCGGTTGCGGAGGTTGGAGCGCCTCCTCCGCCCCCGGCGGGTGGAGCCATCGCCGTGCGGCCGAGAGCGATGCACTGCCATGAGATCACCTATGAGATCTTCGGTGACGACATGCAGGTTGTGGAAGTCGAGCTGGATCCGGGCGAGACGGTGATCGCCGAGGCGGGCGGCATGAACTACATGGAGGAGGATATCGCCTTCGAAGCCAAGATGGGTGACGGTTCCCAACCGGACGCCACCTTCTTCGGCAAGCTGCTTCAGGGGGCCAAGCGGGTGGTCACCGGTGAATCGCTGTTCATGACCCACTTCACCAATTCGGGTGGCCGAGTTCCGCGGCGGGTGGCGTTCGCGGCCCCGTACCCCGGCAAGATCATCGCCCTGAACCTGGCCGAGGTCGGTGGTGAGCTGACCTGCCAGAAGGACTCGTTCCTCTGTGCCGCGCTGGGCACCGAGGTGGGTATCGCGTTCGCCAAGCGGCTGGGCACCGGACTGTTCGGCGGCGAAGGGTTCATTCTCCAGAGGCTGCGCGGCGACGGCATGGCCTTTCTGCACGCGGGCGGGACGATCATTCGCAAACAGCTCAACGGGCAGACGCTCCGGGTGGATACGGGCTGTCTGGTGGCATTCACGCCGGGCATCGATTACGACATTCAGCGGTCTGGCGGACTGAAGTCCATGGTGTTTGGAGGTGAGGGCCTGTTCCTGGCGACACTTCGCGGGCATGGGACCGTCTGGCTGCAGACCTTGCCCTTCTCGCGACTGGCTGACCGCATCATCTCCAGTTCTCCGAAGGCTGGTGGCTCGGGCAAGGAGCAGGGTTCGGTTCTGGGCGGGCTGGGCAATCTGTTCGGAGACTGAGCCGTCTGCCGGGTCGGGCCGACGTGGGGGTCGGATGCAGGTGGAGAGAGGTTGGAGTTGATGCTCCGCTGTCCGGGTTCCCGTGCCGATGGCGGTGTCCGTGAGGAAGCCTGGGAAGGCATGAGCGGTTTGTGGCACGAGCGGTTGCGATCGAATCGCCGGCGGGTGGCTGCGACCTGTCTGGCGCTGCTGGCCGTCTACCCTGGAAGCGGCGGCTTGGCCGGCGAGCTGGTCATCGACTTCTCGCGGACCAGCGGCCGGATCCGCCCGCTGCACGGCGTGAACCTGGGCCCGCTCTGCTACCGGGGCATGGTGGACCTGTCGGCCCATCACCGTGAGATTGGCGTTCCCTTCACGCGGCTGCACGATGTCGTCTGGCTCAACGCCGAGGCGGTGGACGTCCATACCATTTTCCGCGATTTCCGCAACGACCCGGAGAAACCCGAAAGCTACTCTTTCGCCGCTACCGACGACTACATCCAGGCGATCATCGATGTCGGCTCGGGGGTGATTTACCGACTCGGCGAGAGTATTGAGCACACCCGGCGTCAGTACTTCGTGCAGCCGCCGCCGGATCATCGCCGATGGGCGGCGGTGTGTGCCGGCATCATCCGGCACTACAACGAGGGATGGGCCGACGGCTTTCAGCATGGGATCCGCTACTGGGAGATCTGGAACGAGCCGGATGTGCGGCCGCAGATGTGGACGGGGACGGACGAGGAGTTCCTGACGCTCTTCGAGGTGACCGCCAAGACGATCAAGGCCCGGTTCCCGGATGTTCGGGTGGGAGGGCCGGGGATGGGTCACTCCGGCGACTTGGTCGGGGACGATTTCAGGCCGACGCCGTTCACGGCCAAGTTCCTGGACTTCTGCCGGGACCGCCAGGTACCGTTGGACTTCTACTCCTGGCACCGATACACGGCCGATCCGTGGGACATTTCGCGGCGGGCTCAAGGCATTCGCCGGCTGCTCGACAGCCGCGGCTTGACCAGGACGGAGAGCCATTTCAATGAGTGGAACTACCTGCCTCGGGACGACTGGTCGCCGATGGCGGTGTCGGGGGCGGGGGAGAAGCGCGAGCAGTGGTTTGCGGAGATGGGCGGACCGCGCGGTGCCGCCTTCGCAGCCGCAGTACTCATGTCGCTCCAGGATTGCCCGGTGGAGGTGGCCAACTACTACACCGGCGAGATTCAGGGGTTCGGGCTGTTCACCTTCCACGGCACGCCGCGCAAGACGTATTACGCCTTCAAGGCATTCCGGCAGTTGCTCAGTTGTCCCGTGCGTGTGGCCACGCCGGAGGGAGGCCCGGGCCGATGGATACTCTGTGCCGGGCGAAGCGAAGACCGCACGGCCGCCGCGATCCTGGCCAGCAATTTCGATGCCCCAGGAAGCCGCCTTGCCGTCACCCCGACCGGGCTGCCTTGGGCTGGTGCCAGCCGCCTGGAGGTGCTGAAGCTGGACCGTGAGACCGATCTCCTGCCGTGCCAAAGCGGCTCGCTCGAGGAGGGCCAATCCCTCAAGCTGGACGGAGTCGAGGCCCCGGTTGTGCTGCTCATCAAGCTGCAGCCGGGGTTGGGTCTGCCCCGCGAACCGATGAAGCCGTGAGCCTGCGGCCGAATGGTCGCGATTCTTCGGATGTGCCCGCCGCCCTGTCCGCCCGTGAGGTGGACCTCGATGGTTGGCAGGCCGGGGGGCTCGCCTTATCATAACCCCCCTGGCGGCTGGCCGATCGAGGTCCTTCGGTCCATCCCGTCGTGCGAGGTTTGGTCAAGATCGCCGGGTGGCCTATCATGGCTCTCTGGATGGCTGCTCTATCATGGGTAGGTAACGGCCATGCTGACGTTGACCTTTCTGGGCGTGGGTTCGGCCTTCGCCAAGCGGAACTACAATTCGAATCTGCTGATCGAAGCCTGGCACCACGGCCCCGGCACCCAGTCAGGGCCTGACGACACCCTCCTGGTCGATTTCGGAAGTACCGGCCCGTTGGCGCTGTATCAGCTCATGCAGAAGCCGGGTTTCACCTACCTCGAACACAACGGGATCATCAACTATCCGGCCATCCACAAGGTCTTCGTGACCCACCAGCACGCCGACCACATTGGCGGCCTGGAGGAGATGGCCCTGATGAACGCCTACGTCTACCGCGATCCCGCGCGCGACAAGGCGTTCAAGCCGCAGATCATCAGTTCGCTCAGCATCCTCATGAATTTATGGGATCACTCGCTCAAGGGTGGGCTGAGCGTGATGGCCGGCCGGTATGCGCTCCTGCAGGACTATTTCTTCATCCTGGCGCTCAACCATCAGGAGGCCGGCAAGGACGGTTTCAGCATGCTGAAGCGCTACCGCTTCACGCTGTTCCCGACCGACCACATTCAGGTTCAGCACAAGTTCGACTGGCCCTCGTTCGGGTTGTTCATCGAGGACGTGCAGACCGGTGAGTCGGCGTTCTACTCCGGCGACACCCGGTATGACTACCCGGCTTACGCCCGGATGATGGAGCGGGCCCGGATCTGCTTTCATGAGGTCCAGCTGGTTGGCGAACCGGCCCCGGTCCACACCCTGCTCAGCGAACTGAGGACACTGCCGGAGGCCGTTCGCCGCAAGACGCATCTTTATCATTTCACGGATGACTGGGACACCGGCCCGTTCGACTCGGTCCGCGAGGAGTTTGCCGGGTTTGCGGTGCCTCAGCAGCGCTATACAATCCTGGATTGATGCCGATCGCTCACAGGACCCCGGCCTTGTGCCGGCAGGTGGAGAGCCTATTCCGATGCGTAGAAAACACGTCGCCTGTTCCGTCATGATCCTTCTGGCTGGCCACATTGCCCTGGCCGCTCCGGCGGGTGAGGTCAAGTTCAAGATGCACACCATCAATGCCGAGTCGAAGTTCGAGGCGGCAGGCGTGCTGGACGTGGACAAGGACGGCCAGCTGGACATCTTCTGCGGCGGGTTCTGGTACAAGGCCCCCAGGTGGGAGAAGGTTTTCGTCCGCGAGTTGAAGGAGCTGGACGAGTACTTCGTGGACTTCGCCAACCTGCCGGCCGACGTAGACGGCGACGGCTGGACCGACATTGTCAACGCCGCCTGGCACAACAAGGCCATCTTCTGGGTGCGGAACCCGGGCAAGGCCGGCGGGCCGTGGGACGTTCACATCGTCGACGAGTTGGGCAACATCGAGACCGCGCTGGCGGTGGACATCAACGGCGACAAGCAGCTCGACTACCTGCCCAACTGCGTGACCGATGCGGCCTGGTACGAGTACAAGAAGGACCCGTCCGCCAAGCTCGGTGTCAAGTGGATCAAGCACGTCCTGCCCAAGGAGGCGGCCGGCCACGGCATCGGTGCGGGTGACGTCAACGGCGACGGCCGGATCGACATCGTTGCCCCGCGCGGCTGGGTTGAGCAGCCGGCCAAGGCGGACGGCCCGTGGGAATGGCGTCAGGAGTTCGATTTCGGCGTAACCAGTATTCCCATTCTGGTCCACGACGTGGAGGGCGACGGCGACGCCGACCTGATCTATGGTCTGGGCCACGATTACGGCCTGTTCTGGGTCGAGCAGGGGAAGGGCGGGGCCGGCAAACGGACCTGGACCCGCCACGAGATCGACAAGTCCTGGTCGCAGCCGCATTTCATGCTCATGGTGGACTTGGACAACTGCGGGAAGGCCGAACTGCTCACCGGCAAGCGCTACCGGGCCCACAACGGGCACGATCCCGGAGGGAACGATCCTCGGTGCATCTATTACTACCAGTTCGACGCAGCCAAGGGGCAGTGGATGCGGCACACGGTGAGCGAGAAAGGCCCGGCCGCATTTGGCATCCAGAACCAGGTGATCGATATCGACGGTGACGGTGATCTGGATTTTGTCGCCCCGGGCAAGAGCGGGCTGTACCTTTTCGAGAACCTGCTGAGGAAGAACTGAGAGCTGAGAATGGAGCAGGCTCGCCCATGTGGTGCGATGGCGGCGCATGCGCCAGCTTCCTCCAATCTCAACTCTCCATTCTCGACTCTCCTCATACTCCGGCGAACGCGTTGAAGCCGCCGTCGACGGGGACGGTGATGCCGGTGACGAACTTGGACGCGTCGGAGAGCAGCCAGATGACGGTTCCGGTCAGGTCGGCGGCCTCGCCGAATCGCCTCATCGGGGTGTGAGCGATGATCGACTGGCCGCGGGGGGTGAGTTCGCCGGTCTTCTCGTCGGTGAGCAGGAAGCGATTCTGATGGGTGAGCATGAAGCCCGGGGCGATGCCATTGACCCGGATCTTCGGTGAGTATTCCTGGGCCATGTGCACGGCCAGCCATTCGGTGAAGTTTTTGACTCCGCTCTTGGCCGCCGAGTACGCCGCGATGCGGGTGAGCGGCTTGAAGGCGTTCATGCTCGCGATGTTGAGGATGGTCCCCTCGCCGCGTTCGGCCATGGTCTTGCCGAAGACCATGGAGGGCAGCACAGTTCCGATGATGTTCAGGTCCATGACCTTCTCGAAGGCATCGATGGGCAGATCGAAAAACTTCTTGTCCGGTCCGGTCGTGGCCATGGGATGGTTGCCGCCGGCCCCATTGATGAGCACGTCCACCTGTCCGAAGGCCTCGAGGCACGCCGCCAGGGCCTGCTCCATACTTTTGCGATCGAGCACGTTGGCGGCCACGGCGATGGCCTTGCCGCCCTTCTTGGCAATCGACGCGACCACCGCCTCGGCCGCCTCGACCTTCAGGTCCATGACCGCGATGTGCATTCCGCGTTCGGCCAGGCACTCGGCCAGCCCGCCGCACAGCACGCCCCCGCCCCCGGTCATGGCCACGCTCTTGCCGCTCAAGTCGAACAGGTTGTTCATGGGTCACCTCCGCCGCAGAATAAATCCGGTCGTCGCCCGACGCAACGGGGGGGGGGGAAATGACAGGCAAGAAGTGAGGCGGCGTGGTTGTTGCCGGCCGGCCTGAAAAACACAGCCGCTTGCAGGTCGCCCCGCAAGCGGCTGAGATTCGCTCTGTCCATGGCCGACAGCTGACCGCTGAACGCCAACTGCTGACTGCTACTTCAGCAGATCCGCTTCCGGTGTTGCGTTGGACGCGACGTCGAACCACTCTTTTTTGAACTCGACGCGTTTGCCCAGCTTCATCGCGATGTTGGAGGCCAGGGTCACCACGGCGTCGCCCATGGCCACCCGGCCGTTGCACCGCGGCTTCTGCTCACAGTCGACTCCGCCGTTGCGAATGATCCAGCAGAGGTGTTCCTGCTGCTCGCGGTAGCCGCGGCTGGTCAGGGTATCGGCGGCGCCGATGCCGCTACCCCAGGCGGCGGTTGAGGTCGACTCGGCGGCCGGCCGGCTCATGCGGTTCTCGGCCCAGGTCATGCGTGTATCCTTCTCGGCATTGGTGACCATCTTCTCGATGGCTTCGCCGGTCAGGCGGTCGTCTTTCAGACCCGGCTCCTTGAACAGGTAGGCGTCGCGCTCCTGGTCGATGATCAGGGTTCCCTTGGGGCCCAGGACGGTCTCGCCGTAGCCGTCGAGCGTGTTGGTGCCGATGGACGAGTAGGTCAGCACGACATCCTTGGGGAATTCGTAGATCAGATAGACATGGTCATACACCTGGCGGCCGTCCTTGAAGTACGCGTTCACGCCGACGCCCTGGACGCTCTTGGGGTGTTCCTTGTCGAGGAAGATGCTGGCCGCGTCGAGCTGGTGGCTGCCGAGTTCGACCATCAGGCCGCCGCCGGTCTTCTCGTTGATTCGCCAGCGGAGCAGGTGTTCGAGGTTCTCGTAGCCGGACTCCTTGAGGATCTCCGGGGCGATGCTCTTGTCTTCCTCGGCCACCTGGCGGGCCAGCGACCAGCTGTCGTACTTGCCGGTGGTGCCGTCCGGGGCCCCGCCGCCGGTCTGATTGCGGTGCCACAAGGCGCGGATGTGCTTGATGTCGCCGAGGATGCCCTGCTGGATGATCGAGAGGGCGTTGGCGTAGAGGTAGCTGTAATGCCGCTGGTGGCCGATGGCCAGGAGCCGCTTGTTGTCATCGGCGGCCTGGACCATTTTCTTGCATTCGTCGACGGTTTTGGCCATGAGTTTCTCGCAGAGGACGTGTTTGCCCTTTTTGAGGGCCTCGATGGTGACGGGGGCGTGCAAGTGGAGAGGCAGGGCGATGACGACGAGCTCGATGTCGGGATTATCCAGCAGTTCCTGGTACTTCTCGTAGAACTTGACCTGGTTCGCCTCCTTGCCGTACATATCCTGCAGCGTTTTCCAGGTTCGTTTCACGCTCGACGGGCGGATGTCGGAGAAGGCGATGAACCGGATGAACTCCGGGTTGCTCTGCGACAGGTGGGCGTAGTTGCCCTGGTCGCCGGTGCCGATGATACCGGCCTTGACCGGGTTGCCCTCCAGGTGTTTGTAGCCGAAGTACATGGCCGCGGCCGTCGGCACGAGGCCCGCGGTGGCCAGGAACTGGCGCCGGGTCACCTGGACGGCGTCGTTGAAGTTGTCCTTGCCGATCTGGCGCTGCTTGCTGTTCAGTACCATGGATTCGTCCCTTCTCTCTATACTTTCAGGCTCTACAGGTTCGTCCCTTGGTTGGTCGGTTACGTCATTGACACTTAGGCTGCCGGGTTTTTCCCTGTCCTCGACTTGCGGAAGAACGCGCTGATGAAGGCATCGAGTCCCGCCCACCGGCCGGCCCCGCTGGCAGCGATGACCAGCAAGGCGGCGGCCTCGACAAGGTTCTTGTTGACGATGTAGTAGTGGCCCTCGGTCGCCGGGCTTTCCGGCAGGCCCGGCCACGGCGGCATGCAGAAGTAGTACATGATCAGCAGGCCGATCGCGCCCAGGGCTGCCAGCCGGGTGAACAGCCCGATCATCAGGCATACGCCTATGGCGGTCAGGGCGAGCATGTTGGCCCAATCGCTGAACCGGCTCTGGCTTTTTTCCCTGGGGGGTGCGCCCTTGGCCATCTGTTCGGGTCTGAGCTTGGAGAGGGTGTTGGCTTCCATGGCCTTGAGCGGGGCCTCGGCCCGGGCCAGCAGGGCCTGGCGAGCGGCGGCCTTCTTGCCGTAGTTGAACATCAGCCGCTCTTTGTTGTAGTCGGTTCGAGGTTGGGGTTCGGCGTTTGGCTTGGTTTCCACCTTCTGCAAGTACTTGTCATACTGGTACTGGGCCTTCTCCTGTGCGCCGACCTCCAGCAGGAAGTCCTTGTAGTTGGTCAAGTCCGCCTGGAAGTCGGGATCGGCGAAGACGGTCTTGACGTTCACCGGGTCGAACGGCTTGCCTTCTTCCCCGGGGTCGCCGGTCTTCTTGCGTTGGGCATACTTCTTGCACTCGGCCCGCTGGTTGTCGTCCAGGCCGTAGAACTTGTCGAGGATGGCGAACCGCTCATCGATCCGCTGGTTGACCGATGCCTCGGTCAGCCGCTCGAGTCCGTCGGGGTCTTCGACGAACTTGAGGAACACCGGCCGCAGCGGCCCGATCGACTGGGTCAGGTAACCGGTTGCCCGCCAGTCATCCTGTACCAGCTTCCAGGCTCCTTCGTAGGCGAAGTGCCAGCCGATGACGATTCGGAGCAGGACCAGGAAGAGGATGGTCCAGCCGGTGACCGTGCGAACGGACGGTTGATTCGATGCCAGAACAGGTGTGTCCGCCATGATGATCTGCTATGACCTCGCGTTGTTCATGAGTCCAGTGACAAAAACGGTCACCCTCAGCTTTGCCCGACGGTAAGATCCTCCGTGGGCACGTTGAAAGTGACCACCTGCGGCACGGCGGCCTTCCAGGCCGGGTCCTGTGGTTTGATGACCAGCAGAGCCCCGATCTCCGGGTGATTCTGACAGAAAGCCTTCGTTTTGTCGAGTCCCATCACGAAGAACGCCGTTGCCAGGGCATCGGCGGTTGCCGCGTCGGGGGCCACGGCGGATGCGCTCGCCAGCAGGTCGGCGGGGAATCCGGTTCGCGGATCGAGCAGATGGCCGTAACGTCGCCCGTGCTCTTCGAAAAACTGATTGGCCGTCCCCGACGTTCCCAGGGCCTGGTCCTTCAGCCGCAAGGTCGCGGCCGGTTGGCTCGAATTAAAGGGGTTCTGGATACTGACCAGCCACCCTCGCCCGTCGCCGGATGGGGAGCCCGCGCCGTAGATACTGCTCTGTCCGCCGATCATGAGGGCGCACTGTATCCGGAAATCGTCCCGCAGCCGTTGAATCGCCCGGTCGATCGCGTAGCCCTTGCCCACGCTCCCCAGGTTGATCTCAACTCCTTGTACACGGAACCGTAGGGTCAGGTTGTCCGAATTCAGTTCCACATGCCGCATTCCGCTGCGGGCCAAGGCGGCCTGTCGTTCCCCCTCGCCGGGCACGCGTCTGGGGCCGCGGAGGAAGCCCCAGGTCTTGACCAGGGCCCCGGCGGCGATGTCGAACGCGCCGTCGGTTTGGGCGTGGAGCTCGGCCGACCGCCGGACCACCTCGAACAGCCGGTTGTCCACGCGTACCGGGCCGGGGAAGGCGTTCCGGTTGACGTGGCTCATTTCGCTGGTGTCGGAGTAGACGGTGAGAAGCTCTTCCAGTTGCTCGATTTCGGACAGGGCGACGTCGGCGGCGGCCATGGCGTTGGGGTAGTAGTAGGGGATTCGGATGCCGAACTCGCAGCCCATCGCGCGTCGGGCGAAAGCCAGGGTGCTGAGGTTCTGCTCTTGGCGGGTGAGGGCTCTTGGCGGATCTGGGATAAGGCTGCCGGCCGCGCCGCCCAAGGCCGCGCCGAGCCCCCGGGCCGACAGGAAGTTCCGCCGTGACCAGCCGTTGTCCGCACTCACAGACGGCCATTATCCCCAAGCGGCTGATGGGCTGCAAATTTGACCTTTCCCGGCGGTACGGCGAAGATCACCGGGGAGACAATCCGTAACCGGCGGCCGTCCGAGACGGAGGCCAGAATAAGGGAATCCTCATGAAGCGATGGCTGATTGGCGGTATGGTGGCGGCCTGGGTCTGTATCGGGCAGGGTGTTTCGCTGGGGGCTGACGAGCCCCGGCAGTCGGTGGTCAAGATTTTCGCTTCGCAGTCTCCGCCGAACATGCTCCGCCCGTGGGAAATCACCCCGGCGTCGGAGGTCACCGGCTCCGGCGTGGTCATCGAGGGGGGCCGGATTCTGACCAACGCCCACGTGGTCAGCTACGCCCAGCAGATCTACGTGCAACCCCACGAGAGCTCGGACAAGCTCGATGCGACCGTGGAGTTCATCTCCGTGGAGTGCGATCTGGCCACGCTCAAGCTTGATGCGGCCGACGCCATGGAGAAGCTGAAGCCTCTACCGATGGCCGACAAGCTGCCGACCCCGAAGACCAAGGTCAACGTGCTCGGCTACCCCACGGGCGGCGATACCCTTTCGGTCACCGAAGGGGTGATCTCGCGCATCGAGTGCGCCCAGTACTACTCCTATGCGGCGCTGCTGCGCATCCAGGTGGACGCGGCGATCAACCCGGGCAACAGCGGCGGCCCGGGCATTGTCGACGGCAACATCATCGGAGTCGTGTTCAGCAGGTTCCCTGAAGGGCAGAATATCGGCTACATCATTCCGGTCGAGGTCATCCGTCACTTCCTCGCCGACTGCCAGGCTGACGGCAAGTACGACGGTTTCCCGGTCCTGGACATCAACAGCGCCACGGTGGAGAATCCTGCCCTGCGCGACTACCTCAAGCTCGACAAAGACATGACCGGGGTGGTGGTGCACCGGGTCGACAACAAGGCACTTGCCGAGCTGCTCAAGCCGTGGGATGTGGTCACGGCCTGCGACGGCGTCGCCATCGACAACCTGGGCATGGTCCCGATTGCCGAGGACATCCCGCGGGTGCATTGGAGCTGGTTGTCGGCCCGCAAGCCGCCGGGCAGCAAGGTCAAGCTCTCCGTGGTCCGCGAGGGCAAGGCCATGGAGGTCGAAATCCCCACGGCGACTCAGGTCGACACCGTCATCCAGAGAATGAAAACCGACCGACCCACCTACTTCATCTTCGGCACCCTGGTTTTCTCACCCGCCACCATGGAGCTGATCTCTCGAGGAGCGTCAAGCTGGCTCGGGGCCATGGCGATCCGGGGCCGTCTTATACCGCAGTACATCGCGGCCTATCGCGAGGATCCGGAGAACGAACTCGTGGTCACCTGTTGCCCGATGCTGTCGCACAAGCTGACCAAGGGTTATGGCATCACCCCGGTGTCGGTCCTGACCCACGTCAACGACCAGAAGGTGCGCAACCTCAAGCACCTGATCCAGCTCATCAAGGACAACAAGGAAGAGTACATCGTCTTCCGGTTCGAAAACGAGAACGAGGAGAAGATCGTCCTGAAGCCCAAGGACGTGGCCAAGTTCCAGCCGGAGATTCTGCGGAACAACAACATTCCGTCGGCCTGTTCCGACGATCTCAAGGCCCTGTGGCCGTGATCGCCTGAGGCCGGCATCATGCCGTACCCGGCGTTGAGCAGACGAAGCCGCGGAGAGAGGCAGCCGCCGGGCTTGCGCTCTCCGTTGGTCTGTTCCGCGTTCGGAGTCGTTCACTTCGAGCCGGTGAAGGTTCGCTGGAAGGCGCCGAAGTCATCCTGATCCACGTCGCGGTCGTCATCGAAGTCCGCCGAGCGGCATCCGGAGATGACCGGGCCGAGCACCGGACCGGTGACGCAGGTCCTGAAGATCGCCAGATCGGTGCCGTCCACATCGCCGTCCTGGTCAAGATCCCCCGGAGGGACAAAGCCGTAGGTGGTGAAGGTTGCCGTGCCTTCGAGGCTGGAGTACACATGGATCAGCCGGATGTTCCGGTCGCGGAGTTGCTGCGGGATAGACGGCGACAAATCCGGCTCGAGCCCGGGCTCGAAGATGAAATGCTCGCCGAAGTTGTGGTGTTCCGGCTTGTAGGTCTGGGCGTAGAACCCGTGGAGCACGATCGGGGTGGTGGTGTAGCCGGCGATCTGGGTCTCGACGAAGCGGGCGAGCGGAGCGGTATAGCCGGCGGCAATCCCTCCCGGCGGGACTGGCCAGTAGTATTGAGTGGTTGCGGAAACGCCTTTCGGGCCGATCAGCTTCCGGGTGATCAGCTCGTCGCCCGGTTGAGGCTCGAACGGCGGGATCAGGCGGGCGTGGTCCGTGCTGGTGGTGCCGGCTCCGGACCAGGTCCAGCTGGGCACCGGCCGGTCGTGGTCCACCTGGAGTTCCAGCACGCCGGCTCCGAAACCGGATTGCAGACCGAGATCCCGGATGGTCAGCAGGGGGCATTGCGACGGCGCGACCAGATCGCCTGCGCCGCTGACCCGCAGGGTGTACCGGCGCGGGTTGCCCATGTCGGCCAGGGACCAACTGTCGACCACGGCATTGTCCGCGTAGTCGTGAGATGCCTCGGGCCAATCTGACGGCAGGCCGGTGAGTGTCCGGAGGTCGCCTTCGCTGTCGACACACTCCATCGCCACGTCGGCGTAGAGTCCCGCGGCGAGATTGGCCTCGGTCAGCCACATGCTCCGGGTCGTCACGGTCCATTCCGACTTGAGCCGGTGGTTGGCGAAGACGTCGGCATACTCGCCCTGGAAGAGGGTGAATGGCGCGGGCTCGCCGATCAGAAACGGCGTGATGCTGGCCGTCGTACTGGCCTGCGGAAGCTCGCGAACCTGCTTGACCCACAGCGTGCCGTCGGGCAGCACCTTCTTGTACTCGAAGTCGAGGGTGAAGCGACTCTTGCCGGAGGCGGCGGCAAACGCGTTGCCCGCCGCCAGCAGCAGGCCGCTCAGGTTGCGATACTCCGTCTCCCAGCTGAGCACCGTTGCCCCGAGCGGCACGAGGTTCGAGTAGCCCACCAGTGTCAGGAAGCTGCCGAAGGAATAGACCTGGACCTGGACTTCCTCGGGGATCGAGCCGTCGCCGGGATTGGTCACCGACACCGCGCCTTTCTGGGTCACCAGGGCGATCTGGTTCTGGCTGGGACCGTTTCGGACCAGCGTCGCCACGCCGTTGGCCAGCTCGAACTGGTCGGGCGTCGAGTGATGCACCAGCAAGGCCATGCCCACCTGGTTCTCGTCCAGGCCGTAGCGCAGCCGTGCCAGGAAGGCGTTGTCGTTGTAGAAGCTGGCGAAGACTTTGCGGATCGCCCGGAACACGCCGCGCTCGTCGGGCTCGGACGCGTCGCATCGGCTCGGTCCGAGCTCGTCGTCGTCGAGATCGTCCGCGAGGCAGCCGCTGAAGCTGTCGTACAGGCCCGCGCCGGTGAACTGCTCGCTGTCCTCGACGTTGGTGGAGCTGCGGAAGCGGATGTTGCGGTCCGGCTCAAAGCGGTACTGGGGATCCTGCAGGATGGCGATGATCTCGCGCTGCGCGGCCGGGCTGAAGCTCGTGGCCGATCTCCTCTTGAACAGGTCCTCGCGAATGCTCTCCAGGGTGGCCGACAGGGCGGACATATTCGCTGGAGGATAGGTCACTCCCGCGAGGCGCTGGTCGATCTCCGCCCGGAGCGTCCGGCCGTTGGGCAGTGTCTGGCCCAGGAAATCGTTCCACAGGTCGAAGGACAGGGCGGTCGCGACCGGGCTGTTGGCGGGGATGGACCGCCGGATCAGCCCGAAGTTGGCGGCCTTGCCCCCGAAGTAACGGATGTCGGCCGGCCAGAGCCCGTCGGCCGGAGCACTGTAGGCGCCGAAGGGGCTCACCGGGCTGATCTCCAGGGGTGCGGGCACCTTGAGGGCCAGGATCTCTTCGATCTGCTGGGGGGTGAGGGTGTCCTGCACATCGATCAGCCGGGCGTCGCAGTCGTTGGTGGGCCCGTAAGCCCGCAAGGCGATCTGGCGGCCGACAAGCTGTTCCGCCCGGGCGGCGTCGTCCGGCAGTGCCAGGTACACGAAGGGGATGCCGTAGGTGTTGGCCAGGATGGCGACGTGCGAGCTGGGCGTGGCGGGTGCCAGGGTGGCGATTCCGGCCACGATCGGTACCTCCGCGGGTATGCCGTCGGTCAGGAGAATATCGTCCGGGGCCAGCAGGCCCGAGCGATAGGCGTCGCCGATGCCGGCCGCTGGAAACTTCTTCAGGGTTCCGAGAGCCCAGCCGCGGGCGTAGGCGACGTTGCCCTTGGCCCAGCGGCTCGTTGAGCTGACCTCCACGCCGTGATCCGCGAGGTACTGGCGGTCCTCCTCGGCGGAAGGGATCTGCTCGTAGCTGGGGAAGTAGTAGGCCTGGACACCGGCCGCGGCGACCACCTTGGATTGGACCAGGTTGAAGAGGGTCACGACCTGGGCGGGATCGTAGGCATCCTGCCGGACGAGCTGGATGCCGTACTCCTGGATCTGCTCGGCCGCCGGTTGATACGATGTCCAATAGGGGAGAATCACCGAACCGAGGATTGCCTTCTGGCCCTGGGCGTACAGGGTGATGTGGTCAAACTGCTCCGCGGTCATCCCGATGTACTCGGAGACGAGGGCGGTGGCGAAGTCGTAGTGGAAGCGGTACTGCTTGCTGTCCTGGAAGTAGACCTTGGTCGGGTCGCTGGTGAAGATGAGGAACTTGATCCAGCCGGGGTCGCCGGATTCCGAGGCCGCGGCCCGGAAGGCGTCGCTGGGGAAGGTCACGGTGTTGCGCCAGTAGATAGAGGGCAGGACCGTCTCCGCCGCCGCCCGGACAGCCGGCAGCATTACCGGAATCAGAACCAGGGCCACCATCCATTCCGCACGGTGCAGGCCTTCCGAACACCGCGACATGGCTGATTCTCCTTCGCGCTATCCCCCTTTGATCCTGCCGATCAAGGCGAACCCGTGAAGTTGCGCTGGAACACGCCGTAATCGTTCTGATCGACGTCGCCGTCCCCGTCGCTGTCGCACTCCTCGCATCCGGCAGCTCGCGGAACGGAGGGCCCCGAGAGACAGGCCGCGAAAGTGTCGAAATCATCCTGATCGACATCCCGGTCGCCGTCGAAGTCGAAGGCATTGAGTACGTACGGCTGGGTGATCAGGAAGGCGTTGGCGAACACGCCGTGGTCGGAGCCCAATCCGTCCGCGGCGGCGCCGATCGCCAGGGTCAGGTACCGGGCCTTCGCCGGAACGACGACGTCGAAGACATACGCATCGTCATACTGATACTTGGCCCCGCTCCGCTGGGCGGAGAGCACCGAGGTATCATCTGAGAAGATGACGAAACCCTCGACCGAGCCGGGAGCTTCCGCATGCACGCCGCACTTGCCCACGAACCGGAGCACCTCGACGTTGGCGTAGGTCGCGATCGCGCCGAGATCGAAAGTGATCCCGGCCGAGGAGTGGATCCCCAAGCCGGCGGTGTATTCAACCGTCTGGCCGTTCTCACGAAGCCGCAACGGGCGGGCATCGCCCGGCTCCGTGTTGTTCAGGATGAAATCCCAGGAGCCATAGCCGAAGGGGTCGATCGGGTTGGTCCAATTCGCCGTACCCCACCGGACCCCCGCCTGATTGATGGCCACGTCGCTGTGCAGAATGAACACCGAATCGACCAGGTCGAAGTTTGAGCCCGGCGGGGCGGGGACCGGCTGCGGCAGGGTGCTGCCGTCGCCCACTCCTCCGTTGTAGTGGGTTGGCTCGAACTGTCCGTCGATCATGTTGATGCCGGCGTAGGGGTGCAGATCGGAGGAGATGCCGTCGCCGCCCCCAACGATCAAGCCGAGATCGATGCTGGTCGTGGGAACGATGGCCAGGGTCACGGTCTTGGTCGCGGTCCGGAGCCCGGTGGCGTCGGTCACCGTGGCGATAATGTCGAGCGTGGGCGGCGGATTGGCGGTCCGGATCATCACTTGGCCGTCGCTGATCGTCGCGATGTCCGGCTGGCTGGTGGACCACGTGGTGCAGGCCCCCACATCGACGGCCACGGTGGCGCCTTCCTTGACGGCGTGGGCCTGGTACCGTGTGGTGCGGTTGACGATGGCCACATCGGGGCCCTCGACGGTGAACCCGGAGAGCGTCCCGTCGACCACGGCCGGATCGCCCCTGCAGATCGGGATGACCACGTTGGCGTTGAGCCAGTCGTGGCGGGCCTGGATGTGGTTCTTGATGCCCGACGGGTCGACGCCGCGTTCGGCGGCCAGGGCCTCGACGATCGAGTTCATCACCTCCGGCGGGTAGACCTCGTTATTGAGGTACAGCATCATGGTGGTGAATTCGGCCTCGTAGGCCAGGAAGAACGAGTCCTTGATGTAGTTCCACCAGCCACTGCGGTTGCCGACGTCGCTGCGATTGGCCCCGCGCAGCCAGTGGGCATTGTATTCGCCGTAGGCGCCCCCCAGGGTATTGTCCATGTCCCACGGGAGCATGCACCACTTGCCATCGTCGGCCTTGCGGTACAGGAAGTGGTTCTGGAACATGTCGTCGAACGTGCCGACGTAGTTGATGGTGGCGATGTAGCGCAGGGTCAGCTCCACGTCGAAGGTCTGGGTCAGGAACTCGCGCAGGGCCGCCGTGCCCTGGGCCCGGGCGGCGTTCAGGCCCTCGATCAGCCCCTCGACCATGTCCGACTTGCCGTCGCCGGGGCGACCCTTCCAGCTCAGGGTGGTGCGATCGTAAGTGTATTCGTAGCGCTGCTCCTCGGTGTAGCCGTTGAGCGAGCCGGTGATCAGCCGCTCGTCGCCCCAGCTGAACGGTCCCTCGTCGCCGGTGAACCCCTGGGACTTGAACAGGTCGCCCACCGTCCCGAACCAGCGCTGCATGAGGTCGGCCGCCGGCCGCTCGATCAGATAGGCGTACTCGTTGTAGAGGCAGCCGTTGATGTGCAGGCTGGCCCAGTCGGTGATCGGGGCGGGCACGCCGGCCAGCTCGAACATCTTGAAGCTGACCCGCTGCGGCCAGCCTGACTGCTTCTGCAGGGCGATCGTGTCCAGCTTGTTGTACTTCCGGTAGGAGGGGAACTTGATGCGCCAGCTCAGGACCTGGACCTGGCCGGTGGTCGAGTAGGACGGGCACGAGAAGTTGATCGTGCCCCCGCCGAGGCGGTTCCAGCGGCTGCCCTGGAACCGAACGGTGACATCATACACCACGCCGTCGGCGACGAACGTGGCGGGCACCTGGGCGTCCCAGTTCGGATTCAGGGTCGAGCCGATCACCCGGCCGGGCGAGCAGTTGGTGTACAGCAGCTGCCAGTTGACCTTGGAGATGAACAGGTGGAACTGCGGCTCCGGCGAGGACATCTGTGGATCGACGAAGTAGGCGTTCCATTCGTAGGCGTCGCCTGCCGGCCGGGGCGAGAACCGGGTGTAACCGGCCCCGGTGTTCAGCCAGATCTGGTACCGCACCACGCTGTTGGCGACCTGGGCCGGCAGCGTGGCCGTCCAGGTGCCGTTGCCCCCGTTGGCCATGATCGCCGTGGAGACGGTCTCACTGGTCTTCTCGATGTCATCCACGAAGTATCGGACCTGGGCTCCGGCCACCGTAGCGTAAGGCTCGATCGTGGCGGCGATGGTCGGGGTGCTGGCGGCCGTGACCGGCGACGGGGTGACGCTCAGGGCGGCCACCGTCGGAGGCAGCGTGCACGTGGTGTTGCTGTTGGCCACCCCGGGCGTGGCCCCGTCGGCGGGCGACGCCTCCCAGTTGGCCAGCGATGCCGAGGGCGCCGTCATGCATCGCCGCTCGAGCGAATAGCCTCGACCCTCGACCGCGCCATAGCCGTCCGGCAGGCTCGGCCAGGGGAAATCGTCGGAGTAGGTGACGGCGTCGACGACCCGGCCGTCCTCGCCGATCAGCCACACGTCGCCGTTGCCGTTGGGCAGTTCGGGCGCGTACGGGCCGAGCGTGTTGGCGTCGGAAAGATGGGTGTAGACCCGGTACAGTCCGCCCTCGCCGGCACGACCGGCGGCATCGTCCGATGAAAGGACCAGGTAGCCTCCGGCCGGCATCGAGTAGTCGTCCGGGAACGCGAACTGGATGTCACCGCCCAGGCCCCAGTGCGTCAGGTTCACCGCGGCGCCGGAGTTGTTGTAGATCTCGATGAACTCGGTTTTCGCGTCATCGTGCAGATCGGCGAAGGGATGCTGCATGATCTCATTGATCACCACCGCCGGCGCGGGCGGAACCGTGCAGTCCGACATCCGGTTGGGACCGCCCGGCGTGGGAGCACCGACCACCGAGCCGACCCAGTCCGAGGGCTGCTCAAAGCTGTCACTGACGCAGCGGCGTTCGAGCGAGGCGCCGGCGCCGTCCGGGGTCACCGGCCAGGGCGGCTCGTCGGTGTAGGTCACGCAGTCCACGACCAGATCGTTCTCGTCCAGCAGAACGACCTTCTCGCCGCCGCGGGCCAGGTTGCCGTGGTAATTGCCGTACAGCGTGCCGTAGACCAGCCCGTAGGCCGCCGAGGCCACCGTCCGGTCGTCGCAGACCACCGCATAGCCGCCGGGCGGGAGCGTCTTGTTGTCGCCGAACCGGTAGCCGATGCCGTCGAACTCCCAACCGGAGATGTTCACCATGGTCGTGCCGGTGTTGTACAGCTCGACATAACCGGCATCATCGCCCAGCAGGGGATGGTACATGAGCTCGCTGATGACCACCTGGCGGAGCCGATGGCGGCTGTTGAACGTCTCCGGCGACGGGGTGTCCATCGGGTACCAGTCGTCGCCGCCGTCCGGATAACGGCCGATACTCCATCCGGTGCGTTGCGTGCCGAAACAGTAGCCGGTCAGCACGTAGGCCTGCGACGGCGCCGTGAGGAAGATCTGGCCGCTGGTCGTGGTGGTCCGAATACTGAAGGTGCTGTAATCCACGCCTTGCTGAAGCAGCAGGAAACCCTTGGCTGGCACCGTGGTCCCGGAGGGCAGGGCCTGCATCGCCAGGTTGTCCTCGCTGTTGCTCAGCCACACCCCGTCCAGGGCCACCGCCTGATCGGTCGGGTTGTAGAGCTCGAACCACTCGGTTCCGAAACCGTCGGCGAAGATCTCGTTGACCAGCAGCTGGCGGGCGGGATCGTCCGAGCCGGACGGCGGCTCGATGACTGCGGTCAGCCGGGGGATCAGCGACAGGTCGCTGCTGTTCCTTGGGTAGTTGTGTCCCTGGAGAGCCAGCACGTTGGGCCCAGCCTGGAGCAGACCGATCTTGGACGTCAGATCCTTCGTCTGCGTGGTCGGTTCGATGCTGAAGGCTGCCCGCTGGTTGTGCGCCGGCGGCGTGCCGTTCACGTTGGCCCGATCGATCGGATCACTATCCCCGTTGAGGTAAGCGACGAAGCCGTCATCGTAGCGGACCTCCAATGTCAGGGATGTCATGTTGGCGATCTGATCGGCGGTCAGCTCGAAACCGACCCGGGCATACACGGAGAGGTAGTAGTTGTACATGTCACTGAGCAGGGTGCAATCATCCTCGTCGCCGTAGCCCCATCCGCCGCAGCCGATCAGCCAACTCGAGTCATCGAAGGTGACATCCTTCCAGGTCGCCGGCGGTTCAACGGTGCCCTTGAAGTATCGCTGCCGCGAGCAGTCGGTGGCGCAGCCGTGGCTTTTCAGGTCGGGAGCGTAGACCAAGTGGAGCGTCTGAGGCTCCACCACATCGGCCACACCGGGTGAGCCACCCTTCATCTGGCTGAGACGCCAGTGCCGACCCATATCCGGGTCATCAGAAATATCCTTAAGGATGAGGGAGTGACCCGTCCCATCGCCGGCCGCGGGCCAGTCGCCGCGATCGCTGTAAGCGACGTCTACAACCGTTTCTCCCGCCGCATCCACCAGCGTCAACCGTTCGCCCGAATTCTTGAGATTGCCCCCGTACGGGCCGATGACCCGCGCGACTCTCCGGGCGGTCATGGCCGCCGGCTCTCGAGCCACCACCAAGTACTGTCCCGCCGGCAAGACGGTGCCGTTGGGAATCGTATAGTCCGTTTCCCCGTTGGCCCCGCTGATCCCGCGGGTGAACCGATAACCGCTTAGATCGATCGAGCCCGTCGTCTCATTCAACAACTCGATGTACTCTTCTCCGTGGACGCCCTCGTCCGGATTGTCCCCCAGGGGATGGAACATGAGTTCCGTGACGACGAGGGCCTGCAGCGAGGCTGGGGCCAGCGAAAACACAGCCAGCACGGCCAGCAAACAGCCGACAGACCGGCTGCATATAGACATTGGGGTGCTCACCACGGAACGCCCTCCTCCCATATGATCGTGGGAACGAGACTTGCGACCCTCTATAGTGATAGTCTATGGCAAACCGGGGGGGCGGATCAAGTCCGGGCTGACGATGGGGTATTTACACGGGCCCGCCTGATCGAAGCACGCTTCGCGATTTCCGCGTCCCGGAAGGCTCATCTCGTCACCAACTCCTGCTTGCATGGCCAGAGGTTTCGGCGTATACTGCGTTGTAGCATCGGGGGGTCTGTCGAAGGTGTCTGACCCGGCCCGCATGCACGTCTGCGGATCAGTATTCATGTCGGTTGTCTGGTGTGGCTCCACGACAATTGTCGTGGGAAAGGAGCATTTTCCATGTTGGATTCCTGCCTCTATCGCGGGCGCTCGCGCTATTGGAGTCGCGGGATCGCCGCCCGGTTCTCCGTTCGTCCATTCTGGAGGGCACAGTCGATGTCTCAGCTCGTTACGCGCTCGACGGTGGCGCTAGGACTTATTCTGATCGGCTTTTCCGCGGGCCTGGCACCCGCCCAGTCGATCGGCGTGAACTACGTTCGCACCGGCGACGGTGGCGTCCAGAACGGAACCACCGATGCCTTGGGGGCGGCGGAGTTGGCCGGTGTTCCCGGTTATGCCCAGGTCAATTGGAACAACTTGGGACGATGGGGAAGCGCTGTGGCCCTCAACGACAGTAGCGGAGCGGCCAGCGGCGTGGTCACCACGTGGGACTCCAACAACACGTGGAACGTCGGCGGCACCGGGAACCCCAACCAGAAACTCATGTACGGCTACATCGATGCCACCGGGGCGGTCAACGACGACACCTTGCCCTACAAGTTCTGGGACAACGTGAACAAGCCCCAGGCTTTCTTCAGCGGCGTCAGCGCTTGGTTGGCCGCTCAGCCGGGAGCCATCAGCTATAGTGTGGTCATCTACAGCGACGGCGATGCCACCGAAGGTCGCAAGAGCGAGTACTGGCTCCAGGCCACCGACAGTACGGCCAATCCGCCGGATACCCTGGGCGCTGACCTGACCCCCCACGTCTTCCTGCAGGACTCCGCGAATTTCTCCGGAACGTTCATCCAGGTCCCGAATACGGCCAACACGGTGGATACCGCCGGCATCGGCAATTTCATCGTTTTCACCGGTTTGACCGCTGACCAGTTCATCCTCAGGACCGAGGAGCACACCTTCCGCTCCCAGATCGCCGCCGTCCAGATCGTCGCGGTATACCCTCCCTCCACCGTGAGGATCGAGATGAACGCCCACGCCGCTGAGCCAGCGACCGCGGGCAGCTTCACCGTGACCCGAACCGGCGGCGATACCTCCAAAGCCCTTGACGTGTACTACAACTTCGATGGTACGGCCACGGCCGGCACCGATTTTGCCACCCTGTCCGGCATGGTGACCATCCCTGTCAACGAATCGACCGCAACCATCACGGTGACGCCGATCAATGACGGCGAGGTTGAGGTCGACGAGACGGTCACGATCACGCTGACAACGGCACCTACCTATGAGCTGGGAGAGCCGTCGAATGCCCAGATCAACCTGGTCAGTGACGACACGACCGCGACCATCCTCGTCGAAGCAACCGACGGCAACGTCGCCGAAGTGGCCGGCAATCCCGGCACCTTCACCTTTGCCCGCACCACCGGCGCCACGCCCTTCCCGCTGACGGTGAATTACACCGTGTCCGGAACCACGATCGGCGGAGCGGACTACGCCTTCTTGAGCGGCAAGGTCGTCATCCCGGCCGACCAGATCGAAGCGACCGTGCAGGTCACTCCTTACGAGGACGGCACCACCGAAGGTGCCGAAACGGTCATCGTCACGATCACGTCCAACGATCCGCAGTACGTAGCCGGCGTCGCCAACTCGGCCACGATGTCGATCACCGACAACGGATCCTGGAGCCATTGGACCAAGTCCCTGGACCTGGTCTTCGCCGGGTACACCGGCGCCGAGATCCTGACCGAGTTCCCGGTCCTGGTCGTGCTGACGCCTGAACGCGTCAACAACTACGCCGGCTTCAATGCCGACGGTTCGGACCTCCGCTTCAAGAGTGGCGACCTCAGTCTGCCCTACGAGGTTGAGAAATGGGACCCGGCCGGATCGTCCTACGTCTGGGTGAAGGTCCCGCAGATCGCCGCCCCCACCGATGCTATCACCCTGGTCTGGGGCAATACGAACTCCATCCTGGCTCAGGGCGGCGAGGCGGTCTGGACGCCCGACTACCTGGGTGTCTGGCACCTGAATACCCCCACCGCCGAAGGACTCTACTACGACTCCACCGGCCACGGCAACGACGGCACCAACTACGGGGCCACCCCGGTCGAAGGCGCGATCGGCGGGGCCCTGAGCTTCGATGCCGCCAATTCGAACTACATTGACACCGGCAACACCGAGAACATCACCTACTTCACGGTGATGACCTGCGTGCGCGGAACCGCCGCCGCTTCCGAGGGCGCCACCGCCACCGGCCCGGTCCATCGCGAGAGCAACTACCAGATCAACTGGGGCCACGGCGAGGCGGAGTTCAACGGAGCCATCGCGGTCAACTCGACCGCCGGTGGCTGGCAGGGTGCCACGATGAACCCGCTTGAGGCGAATACCTGGTACTGCCTGGCGGGGACCTATGACGGCGCCGCTGAAGGAGGAGGTTCGCTGAAGGGGTTCCGCGACGGCGTCCTGATCACCCAGAACACCGAGGCCCTGGGCATCCCGGAGCTGGAACCCAGCACCCTCAAGTTCGCCCGCCACGCCGCCGCCGACCAGTACTTCAGCGGCACCATCGATGAGGTTCAGGTTCTCAGCGTGGCCAAGTCGGAAAGCTGGGTCGCCAACCAGGCTGCGTCCATGGTCGACAACCTGATCGCTTTCGGCGGGGTCGTCGCCCAGGTGCAGCTGGTTGCCACCGACGCCGCCGCGACCGAGCTGGGTGACACCGGCACCTTCACCCTCACCCGCTCGGGCGGCAATACCAGCCGACCGCTCACCGTCTACCTGACGATCGGCGGGACGGCCACGCCCGACAAGGACTATACCGCCCTGCCGGTCTCGGTCACCTTTGCGGGCGGCGAGACCCAGGTCAATCTCACGGTCAGCGCCGTGCAAGATTGGCTGCCGCTCGAGGGCGAGGAGACCGTGATCCTGACGCTCCAGGAGCGGGCCATCTACGATGTCGTCGGCGAGGCCGCGGCGGTGGTGGCGATCCAGGACGTCGACGCGATCACCGACTGGAAGAACAGCATGCGGGTTTCGTTCAGCGGATACATGGGAGCCACACCGCTGGCGGAGTTCCCGGTTCTGGTGACCCTTACACCCGACAAGGTCGACAACTACGCCGGCTTTGCGGCCGACGGCTCTGATGTCCGCTTCACCAACAAGGACCAGACCGCCCTCCTGCCGTACGAAATCGAGCGGTGGGATCCGGCCGGCACCTCGCTCATCTGGGTCAAGGTCCCGCAACTTGATCAGACCACCACTGTCTGGATGCACTGGAACAATCCAGGCGTGCCCGCCGGGCAGGATCCGGAAGGCGTGTGGACCGCCGGCTATCTGGCCGTCTACCACTTCGCCGATGAGGCAACGGTGATTGACTCGACGGTCAATGACCACGACGGAACCATCTACAACTCGATCAGTGCCACGGGCCAGCTCGGCCTGGGTCGCGGGTTCAACGGAACCGATGCCTACGTCGACCTCAACGCCAGCTTCCTGAGCAACCTGGCCGAGTTCACGGTCAGCGGCTGGATCGCCCCCGAGGCAGCGGCCTTCGGCGATCGCATGCCCCTCTTCGGGCAGAACGACCTGATCGAGTTCGGGTTCCACGGCGGGGCCAACCTGCAGGCGTGGGTCAGCGCCGGCGGGACTTGGCCGGGTATCAGCGTCCCCTACACCTACAACACCGGCGAATGGCACTACGTGGTCATGACCGGCAACGCCACGAGCCTGGTGATCTACCTGGACGGTGTCGAAGCAGGTCAGGTCGCCCTGGAGAACATCACCAACCAGGGCTCCTCCGGCGACACCGCCAAGATCGGAACCGGCGTCATCGACGCCATTGGTGCCGATACCAACGGGTGGTACAGCGGTCTGGTCGATGAGATCCGGTTCGCCGGCGTCGCTCGCTCGGCCGAGTGGGTCGCCGCGGAGTATGCGGCCATGACCGGCGGGCTCTCCGCCTGTGCCGCCCCGCGACTGGACCTGGACACGGACGGTGACGTCGACCAGGTCGACTTCGGCCTCTTCCAGGCGTGCTTTACGGGCACGGTCGCTCCGCTGACCGGGTCGGTGTGTGCTTGTGCGGACACCAACGGTGACAACTACGTGGCCGCGGAGGATCTCGCCGCCTTCCAGAACTGCTACTCGGGGCCGGCGATCGCGGCGGACGCAGGCTGCCTTGATCTGCCGCAGTAACTCGCTTCCCACCCCGGTGTAGCGGGAAGCGCTGGACATACGGCGGACCTGGTTGCCTCTTGGGCGGCCAGGTCCGCCGTTCGCTTGCGCCCGCGAACCGTCGCCCGCCATCGAGGCGGCAGCCGATCGGCCGCGCCGGAGCCGCTGGCCGGCCCCGCCATGGTGGCGTATACTGGCGTTCTCACAAGGGGACTGCTCAAGCCGCAAGCGCTGCAGCGGCGGTGAGGAACTGGTCATGTCCGGTGAATCCGGGCGACGAACGAGAAGCGGCGGGCCGCGCAGGCGGGGGAGGACGCGGAGCGGCCGCGTGGATTGGCGGCAGCGGTATGAGCTGGCTGCCTTGGCGGCTCGCCAGATCGTCTACGATGGCGAGGTGGCGACCAAGAAGCTGGTCTGGGGTGGGAGCATCGAGCAGATTCTGGGATACACCCCGTCCGAGATGAACGGCGGCTTCGAACAATGGGTGGAACGGATCGATCCCAAAGATCGGGTCGAAGCCCTGCGTGCTTTTGAGGTCGCCCTCCGCGATGGCACGCCTTACGAATGCGAATACGGCTTCCGACACAAGGACGGGCACTACATTGACATGCTGGACCGCGGGCTGCTCGCAGTGGGGCGTGGCGGGCGGCCGGATCGCTTCGTCGGGGTGATGCAGGACATCACCGAACGCAAACATCTCCAGGAAGAGCGAGCCAGGCTGGAGGACTTGCTGCGTCAGACTCACAAGCTGGAGGCTCTGGGTCAGTTGGCCGGCGGCGTGGCTCACGATTTCGGGAACCTTGTCACCGTGATCCTCGGCAATGTGGCCCTTCTTCGCGGCAGCCTGGAGGGGCGGGCGACCGCGAAGGAATCCCTGGACATGATCGAGCAGGCGGCCCAGGATGCGATGGCCCTGGCCAGGTCGATGCTCACCTTCAGCCGGCGGCTGCCGGTGCAGAAGAAGCTGATCGATCTGGCGGTGGACTTTCCGAAATGGTGCCACCTCTGTCGCCGGCTGGTGCCCTCGAGCGTCCGGGTGACCGAACATTTCGGAGTCAGCGCCGGCCTCGTGGTTCACGCGGACGCCACCCAACTGCAGCAGGTCCTGATGAACCTGGTGATGAACGCGAAGGATGCGATGCCGGACGGCGGCCGTCTCGACGTCGTGCTCCGCGCCGCCCAGGCCGAGGATCTGGCCCGTTTCTCCGACCTGGAGGCGAAGCGAACTTACGCGGTCGTCGAAATCCGAGACAGCGGGTGCGGCATCTCCGCGGCGATCGGTGGTCGGATCTTCGAACCCTTCTTCACCACCAAGGAGCGCGGCAAGGGCACCGGGCTCGGTCTGGCGGTCGTGCAGAGCATTGTTCGGGATCACGGCGGGCGGATCGAGTTCAGCTCGACGGAAGGCAGGGGGAGCACGTTCACCTTGGTGTTTCCCTGCCTGGACGCCGACGCCCCGAGCGTCTCCGGGGATCGGGCGTCGCCCCACCGGGGACGAGGGGAGCTGCTGCTGGTCGCGGAGCGCGATCCGCACGTCCGTTCGATTCTTGTGTCGACCCTTGTTGCCGCCGGCTACCGGGTCGTCGAGGCGGGGGACGGTCTCGAACTGCTGACGAAGTTCCAGGAACTCGGCACAGGGGTTCGTCTGCTCGTGGTCGACATGGATCTCGAGAAACGCAGCGGTCTCGAATGCCTGCGGGCCATCCGGAACGGCGGGCGGCAGACTCCGGCCATTCTCATCGCCTCCGGCCCGGCGTCGGGCGTGGAAGCTCCTCTCCCGGCAAGGTCCGCAGTGCTGACCAAGCCCTATCGTATTGAGGACCTGCGCGGCCTGGTCGCCGACCTGCTGGTTGCCTCGGACGAAATGCCGGAGGCCTCATGAGCCGATGGGCCTACCGCAGGCCTTCCGAAACGGCCGGCAGGATCTCCGGCAGGTCGTAGTAGTAGCAGTCCTCGTAGGCGCTGGCCCCGGTGAATGAAACGCTTCCCGACAGCGTGTCGAGACTGCTCAGCCCCGCCGCCTTGACGCCCAGATCGGAGACCGCGTACACGTTCTCGCCGATGAAGAGCCCGCGGGTGGAACCGTAGTAATACCAGTTGCAGCCGTTGGGTGACTGACCTTCGGGCAGGGTCGAAATGGAACCCAGCCTTGAGAAGCCGGTCTGCGGATCCACGCTGTAGACCAGGATGCCGGTGAACTGGTGCGTGCCCCACTCCGCACCGGTAGTGCCCGTGCTGTACAGATCGATCGGGAACGTCAGGTAGCCGAGGCCGGACTCGTCGATCTCGTAGTAGATGAATGCCTTGGGATTGTTGTTGGCCTCGCTGTGGGTGCCGCGGCCGCCGATGATCTCCTTGAACATGAGTTGGGGGTTGGCCAGGTTGCTCACATCGAAGATGGAGAGCTGCACGCCCTGGACCCAGGCGAACGAGCCGGTGTCCTGGGCGTCCTTGCCGATGGCCAGGATGTGGTTCTGGTCCAGCAGCTGAAGATGATCGGAGTAGCCGGGCACCTTGAGCTCGCCGAGGATCCGCGGTTTGGTCGGATTGCTCAGGTCGACGGTGAAGAGCGGGTCAATTCGCTTGAAGGTGACCAGGAAGCCACGCGGGCCGATGAAGCGGGCGGCATAGATCTGCTCGCCGACGGCGATGTCGTCGATCCGGCCGACGATGTCCAGCGTCGTCCCGGTTTCCTTCATGACGTAGATCCCGTTCCTGAGACCGGAGCCGTCTATCGACCACTCGTCCTGATTGGTGGCGATGCGCAGGTAGCCGTCATACTCCCCGAGCGAATACTGGTTGAGCGGTCGGCCGGGCACCATGCCGCTGGCGATGTAGTCGGTTCCGGTCTGGGTGAAGGCCAGCTTGTGGACGATGGTGTCGGTTCGCGAGCCACCCATGTACCAGTCGTACTGAGTGTCGGTGACATACAGGGCGGCCGTACTGGCGTAGATGGTTCCCGCGTCGGCGGTGATGGCCGTCGAGGCGAAGCCGGTGCTCGGGTTATCGACGTCGAGCGTCGCGACGGTCGTGATGTTGTAGCCGTCGCCGACTTCGGGCCGGAAGGCGCCTTCCCAGGCGACCATGTCGCCAATCTGCGTGGGGCCGCCAGTGATGGTGATCTCGTAGTCGGGCAGCCACTCGTCGAGGGTCATGCCCTCCAGCGTCAACGGCACCGGGTTGTTCGGCAGCCGGGGCGTGGTGGTCACGACCAGATACAGGTGGTTGTCGATCATCCGGCTGGAGGCCAGCTGGCCCTCGAACTTGGCCGTGGCGGTGGTCGTCGGGTGGGCCGGGTCGCTGACGTCGATGATGGACACGGTGATCTGGCCGCCGTCGTTCCAACTGCCGCCGACAAGGGAAGATGGATCGGTTGAACTCGTCCCTCCGGGAGCAGGGGCCTCCGCTGCCGTCGCGAAGACACCCCAGCCGTATCGGTAGTAGCCGTACGACCAGCGGCTGGAAAGGGCGATCAGCTGGTGGCCTCGCAGGTAGAGCGACTCGCCGGTTGAGTCCAGCTTCACGGTGGCAAGCTCGGCCAGCTGGGTGGCCGGATACGCTCGGCACACGTGGATCGTGTCCCCGCGGAGCCAGTAGATGTTTTCTTCATCGCACTTGACGACGTCGCTCTCGTCCACGCCCTCTTCCTGGACGTTGGTCGACGAGTGCGACGTGGCGGCTCCCTCCGATCGGCCCCCGGTGTCGGCGTTGCTCAGCTCGGCCGTAGGAGCGGAGGCCATGCCGCTCCACCCGAAGAACAGGTCGAACAAGGGGTCGCCCGTGCCGTAGCTCTGCCCCGTCCCGGAGAGCCGCTCGTTGGCCTGGTTCACCAGGAACTGGCGGAGTTCCTCGGCCGACCCGAAACCCTTCAGCCCGGCAATCCTCGGCTTGGCAGTCCGGGGGTTATACAGCGGACATGAGGCCCCACTCAGAGCGAAGGCCAATCCGACCACTGCGATGATCCAAAGCCGTCGCATCGCATTCCTCCTTCAACTTTGAGGCAAGACACCCGACCGTATCGGTCCATTTGATGCCGAGATTGTACGGGGAGCTACGTGTCTCGCCCAAATTCCAGTATTCTAGGCGCGTCGGTTTTCCGTCTAGGCAGGATTTCGGGGGGGATGAACAAGTTGAGCTCAGGCGACCAGGAGCCTCAGTATACACTTTAGCTGACATAACATTGGTATTGCACGAAAGATCGGTGGCTGCGAAAGCCGTTATGATTCGCTCTTTTAGAATGTTGGGAACTTTTTGGACCAAGCGGGGTATAAGACTCATGGTTGACGACAGAAGCTCCGCTTTTGGAAAGATTTTGTTTGGAACGGGGTTTGCTGTCCGGTAGAATGAGCCCAGACGACGCCTACCTGAGGCCTGCCCGGAGGGGAGTAGCAGCCGTGGCGGGTGGACACCCGAGTCGGGTGATCCTGGAGAAGAAAGAGGCGGGATCAGCAGCAACCGCAAGGCGGTAGGAGGCTTGTACAGCCTGTACCGAAGGGTTTGAGTCTGCATGTGGTTTTGAAGGGAATGACCGTGGAAGTTGGTCAGACATTACAGCGTGTAGCGGATCTGAAGTTCGCGCTATATCGCCGCCCGCTCCATCCAGAGCTGTTCACGATCTACCAGAATCGCCATCTGGAGCAAGCGGCGTACCAGGCAGACATCTGGATCCTGGGACTCTCCCATGTGGTTTCGTTGCAGTCTGCCGGCCGGTGCGTTACCGAAGTCACGACCACTGATGTCGACGTTCTTCCTCAGAACGGCCTGGTAACCTCGTTCCAGTTCCGGGGCGAGCGCGACCACCACGAGAAGTTCGATGACGGCCTGCACTACATTCTGTCCACTCAAGTGGAGAAAATGAACCGGAACCTGTTCCACGCCTCGCATCGCGATCTGCTCAACTACGCGGGTTCCCGGGGCCTGCTGGTGAGGTTCGAGGATTGGACAGACGACGACAATCTGGTACCCTTCTCGTTCGTCGATTGGGAGCTGCGGAACCGCGAACTGCACGTGCAGACGTTCCACGCTTTTCCGGCCGACTATACGATCCTGAAGACCCAGTCGATTGTGGAAGTGGGCACGAAGCCCGCTGCCAAGAAGGCCCGTTAGGCACGGCGCCGCCCCGGCGGTCACCGTCGGGTTGATCTGAAACGACGATCAGGCGGGCGAATCGGCATCCGGCTCGATTCGCCCGCTTCCTTTGCCCCAGCGAAAGGTGAGACCATGGAACAGGTGATCCGCGGCAAGGTCTACGTTCTCGGTGACGACATCGATACGGATCAGATCATCCCAGCCCACTTTCTGGTCTACAATCCGGCCATTGCGGAGGAGCGGAGGCAGTTTGGGCGTCACGCCTTGTGCGGTGTGCCCGCGCCTCAGGCCGGCCTGCCCGGCGGCGGTATCCCCTTTGTGGACCAGAAGGATCCCGCCAACACGCACAGCGATTACTCTATCATCATTGCCGGCAAGAACTTCGGTTGTGGAAGCTCGCGCGAACACGCTCCCCTGGCCCTGGCCGAGGCCGGCGTCGTCGCCGTCATCGCCGAGTTCTATGCCCGGATCTTCTTTCGCAACTCGGTGAACGGCGGCTACCTCGTGCCCTTCGAGACGCAGCGGCGGCTGGTCGAGCAGTTCGAGACCGGCGACCAGGTCGAGATTCACACCGCCGAGCCATGCCTGGTGGGAACCAAGAGCGGGCAGCGATACCCCCTGCGGGCCCTGGGTGACGTGGCCCCGATCATCGAGGCGGGCGGGATCTTCGCCTACGCCAAGTCGAAGGGAATGCTGTAACGGGCCCTACCGCAGCCTGGACCGCCGGTGCCACCCGGGCTGCCGTGGGCCATCGGACCGGTGGGTGTGGTGGACGTTCTCGGGCTGACATTCAAGGAAGTGCTGGAACGCCGCCGGCCGTTGCCGCAGCATGTGAAGACGCTGCGGGCCGAGTATCGCGGGCTTCTGACCTGCCAACCGGTCGAGACGATCGATTGTCCTGACCATTCCATCCCGCCGTTTGAAACCCTCGGCATCGACCTGCTGCCCGTGGCTCGGCACATCCAGGATGGCGAGCTGACCAAGTTCATTCAGCGTACCCATGACGGCCTCGAGATCGAAAGTGTCATGGTTCCCATGCAGCGGTATGGCCGTGAGTGGAAGACGCTCTGCGTCTCCTCTCAGATCGGTTGCGCTCGCGGTTGCCTGTTCTGCGAGACGGGGCAGCTGGGCTTGCTCCGCAACCTGACCGCCGGCGAGATCGTCGGGCAGGTTGTGGCCGCCCGGCGGGAGTTCGGCGTGCGGGTCCGCAACGTGGTCTTCATGGGCATGGGCGAGCCCTTCGATAACTTCGACAGCGTGATCCAGGCGGTCCGGGTGCTGTTGGACCGTTCCGGGCTGTCATTCGCGGCCGAGCGGGTCGCGATTTCCACGGTGGGACGGACCGAGGGCATCCGCAAGCTGGCGTCTCTGGGTTGGCGGCGGGTCAATCTGGCCATTTCGCTCAATGCGCCCAATGACGAGATTCGGCATCAGATCATGCCCGTCAACCGGCTGGAGCCGATGGCCGCGCTTCGCGACGCCCTGCTGGCCTACCCGCTGCGCAAGTGCCAGTTCTTCATGATCGAGTACGTGCTCATCCCCGGCGTCAATGATCGCCAGGAGCATGCCCGCGAGCTGGTCGCGTACCTCCGGCCGGTCAAGTCGGTGGTGAACGTGATCCCGTACAACCCGCGGCGGGACTCCCCGTGGCCCGCGCCGACTGAGGAATCGGTCGTGCGGTTCCTGGGTTGGCTCAAGGAAGCGGGACAGGTCTGCAAGCGGCGGCTGACCAAGGGCCGCGAACACATGGCCGCTTGCGGGCAGCTGGGCAATCGGGAGTTGCGGAGCCGGGGGGAGCGTGAAGCATGAGGGGTGTCTGCCACACGATCCCTCTCTGGTTCACGGCTTGGGTGTGGGCGCTCGCGGGTCGCACGTGTGACCTTCGAGCCGGCGGCAATTGCACCCGGTCTCGGGCTCGGCTACCTTCTGGAGCGTGGACGCCGTACGGCTGCTTCCACGACCTTGTCAAACTCAGTCCAAAGGGAGCGAGAGCATGGGAAGTCGAAGCCTGTCTGCCGCTGGTGCGGTCAAGGTGGCCGGATCACTGCTGGCCTTGGTTTTGTTCGCCGGTACCGCCATGGCCCAGGTGGGGGCGGACATCGAGCGGGGTTTCCTGCACCCGCCGGATTCCGCTCGGCCGTGGGTCTACTGGTTCTGGCTGAATGGCAATATCACCCGGGAAGGGATCACCGCCGATCTCGAGGCCATGAAGCGGGTGGGAATCGGCGGCGTGCTGATTATGGAGGTCGACCAGGGCGCCCCGGTCGGGCCGATCGACTTCATGAGCCCAAAGTGGCGCGAACTGTTCAAGTTCGTGGTAGCCGAGGCCGGGCGACTGGGGCTCGAAGTGAATATGAACGACGACGCGGGGTGGAACGGCAGCGGCGGGCCGTGGATCAAGCCCGAGCAGGCCATGCAGAAAGTGGTCTGGACCGAGGTGGACGTCGAGGGCGGGAAGGTGTTCGAAGGCCCGCTCGCCCAGCCCAAGGCCGTGGCCGGCTACTATCGCGACATCGCCGTGCTCGCGTTCCCGGTCACGGGAGCGTATCGCATCCAGGGCATCCGGGTGAAGGCCGGCTTTGAGGTCGGCGGGGCGGGGCCGGCGGCCGTCAAGGAACTGCCGGCCGAGATGGTCATCGATCGCAGGAAAATCGTCGACCTCACCGGCAAGATGGACAAGGACGGCAAGATCACCTGGGACCTGCCGGCCGGCAAGTGGACGATCGTCCGCTACGGCCACACCTGCACCGGCGTCGAGAATGCACCCGCACCGGCCACCGGGCGCGGCCTGGAATGCGACAAGCTCAGCAAAGAAGGGATCGAGGCTGCGTTCAACGGCATGATGGCCAAGCTGATCGCGGACGTCGGCCCCGCGGCCGGCAAGACCCTGGTCGCCACCCACATCGACAGTTGGGAGAACGGCTCGCAAAACTGGACCGCCCGCATGCGCGAGGAGTTCAAGGCTCGCCGCGGGTACGACATGATGCCGTTCCTGCCGACCTACGGTGGGCGAGTGGTTGACAGCCTGGAGATCTCCGAGCGATTCCTGTGGGATCTGCGGCAGACCATCTCCGACCTCGTCGTCGAGAACTACGCGGACCACATGCGGACGCTCGCCAATAAGCACGGGCTCAAGCTGTCGATCGAGGCTTACGGTGGGCCGACCGACGATATTCCCTACGCGGGGCGGGCGGATGAACCGATGTGCGAGTTCTGGATTGGCGGCGGGGCGTTCAACACGATCAAGGAAATGGCCTCGGCCACCCACATTTACGGCAAGCCGATCCTCGGCGCAGAAGCCTTCACCGCCAACGACAGCGAGCGATGGCAGGAGTGGCCGGGCTCGATCAAGGCCCTGGGCGATCGCGCGTTCTGCGATGGCATCAGCCGGTTCGTGTTCCATCGCTACGCCATGCAGCCCTGGCTCGATCGCGCCCCGGGCATGACCATGGGGCCGTGGGGATTGCACTACGAGCGAACCTCGACCTGGTGGGACTGGACGCCGGCGTGGCACAAGTACCTGGCCCGGTGCCAGTTCCTCCTTCGGCAGGGGCGGTTCGCGGCCGACTTGTGCTACCTGCAGCCGGAGGCGGCGCCGCAGGGACTCGCCGGGCATGCTCCTTCTTTGTATGACTACGACGGCTTCACCGCCGAGGCTGTGCTCACGCGTATGGCCGTCAAGGACGGGCGGATCGTCTTGCCGGATGGGATGAGCTACCGGGCCCTGGTTCTGCCGGACGGGCAGCCGATGACCGTCAAGCTTCTGCGCAAGATCACCGAACTGGTCCAGGCGGGCGCCACCATTGTCGGGTCGCGGCCGCAGAAGACACCGGGTCTGACCGACTACCCGGTATGCGACGGCGAACTGAAGAAACTGGCGGACGAGCTGTGGGGCGACTGCGACGGCAAGGCGGTGAAAGAGCGTCGCGTCGGCAAGGGCCGGGTGGTGTGCGGCATTGCTCCCGACCAAGTACTGGCCTCGGGCGGCGTGATCCCGGATTTCGCGGGCGGACCGGGTATCCGGTACATCCATCGTTCGGCTGGCGAGACGGACATCTACTTCGTTGCCAATTCGTTCCCCCGCGATGTGGCTGTCACCGGCACGTTCCGCGTGAGGGGCAAGGCGCCGGAGCTTTGGTGGCCGGACTCCGGCCGGATCGAACCGGCATCGGTCTTCTCCGAGATCGACGGCGGCACTCGCGTTCTGCTGCCCCTGGGGCCGAGCGGGTCGGTGTTCGTCGTGTTCCGCAAGGCCGCTCAGAAGGGCGATGCCGCGGTGGCCGTCTCGCGAGACGGCAAGCTGGTCGTCTCGCTGGCAACCGCTGCGCCGAAGAAGGTCGTAGTCAAGAGGGCCCAGTATGGGCCGCCCGGTGACGCCGCCCGGACACGCGATGTGACCGCCAAGGCTCAGAAGGTTGTGGACGGCGGCGAAACCAGTTTCGTCGTGGCCCGCATGGCCGAAGGCGACGATCCGGCCTACGGTGTGGTCAAGACGCTGGTTGTCGAGTGTACGGCCGGCGACCAGTCGTACACCGCGACGGGCACCGATCCCCAAGTGATTGATCTGGCTCCGCCCGCTCCGGCTTCACAGAAGATCATCACGCTGGCTGCCGGCGCGGATGGTAGTCTGAAGGCTGAGGCTTGGCAGCCGGGCAAGTACGAGATCAAGACCGCGTCCGGGGCCACGAAGCAGGTGGCGATTCCCGCGCTGCCGGCGGCTCAGGAGATCGCCGGGCCGTGGGAGCTTCGCTTCCCGCCGAAGTGGGGCGCGCCCGAGAAGGTGACCCTCGACCGGCTCGCCTCCTGGACGTCGCACAACGATGCTGGGATCAAGTATTTCTCCGGTACGGCCACCTACGCCAAGACGTTCACCGTCTCGGCCGATCTGCTCGCCAAGGACCGCCGACTGTATCTGGATCTGGGCCAGGTGGCGGTCATGGCCGAGGTCACGTTGAACGGCAAATCGCTCGGTACACTCTGGAAGCCGCCGTATCGGGTGGATATCGCCGAGATCGCGAAGGCCGGGGAGAATGTCCTGGAAGTGAAGGTCGTCAACCTGTGGATCAACCGCATGATCGGCGACGAGCAGCTGCCCGAGGACAGCGAGCGCAATCCGGACGGCACGCTCAAGGCATGGCCCAAGTGGGTCCAGGAGGGCAAGCCGAGCCCGACCGGCCGGTACACCTTCACCAGCTGGCGGTTGTGGAGGAAGGATGAAGCCTTGCGGGAGTCGGGGCTGATCGGGCCGGTGCGGCTGGAAAGTGCGGCCAGCGTTGAGGTGAAGTAGCAGACGGGGATAAAGGGATTCTCGCGGCGTAAGTGTCGTTCATCTGTGTGATCTGCGGGCATGAAGCGGGATGGAGCAAGTCGCTGATCTCCGCGCCAGGAGGGTCATGGCTTGCTGTGAAGACCTGACGTTTGACTGCAGAGGGAATTCAGCAGGGGGTTCGTTTGGTCGGGTGCTCTCGGCTGCGAGACGCCCGGTGGTGGCACATCAGCTCCATGCCTGCCGACGGCGTGTCGGGCGTGGTTGGATTCTCGAGCCTGCCTCGCGTGCCGTGGCATCCCAGGCTTCACTGGCTACCCACCGCCGACGCTGCCGTGATCGCCAGGAGCGCGGGGACGCCGCGTCGTTCTTTGGGATACTCCACGTCGATCGCGGCGATCGCCGCGTCCGGTCGGGGGTTGTTCCACTGCTTGCTGTAGGCGACCGCCCAGAAGGACGAGTTGGGGTATTGCCGGGTCCAGGCGATCTGGGCACCGGGTACGGCCTTGGGACTGCCCTCCTGCTTGTAGTCCTCGACGTCGATCTCGGAGTACACCGGGACCTGCTCCGTCTTGCCGTCCGCGTAGTGGATGACGTACCGGCACAGCTCGAAACGCCTCTTCTCGCGGCGCTCCCGGTCGTTGGTACGCTGGTCGATTCTCGCAGCCTGCAGGAAGAACAGCGCATCGGCCTTGCGGTTGACCGGAATCCCCCGGACCTCCTTCGGCAACTGGTTGGGTACGCCTGGTCCTTCCAGCATGATGACCGTCGGCACCGGCGAGGTGGGGAACTCGTAGAGGTTGAAGAGCACGCCGCCCATGGTCTGCCTGCCGACCGGCAGGTCGCGGAAGGTGAAGTTCTTGTCGCCGAACCAGCCCTTGTCGTCGCGGTACTGCGTTGCCTGCTTGGCCAGATCGATGGGCTGATACTCCAGGCCGGCACCCGCGATGATCGACTTGCCGCCGGCGAACGGGGCCTTGAGATTGCGCAGGATCGTCGCCAGCATGTTCTGCTTCTTGATCGCGTTCGCGGGGACCTCCTCTTTGTCCTGGAACTTGAGGTTGCACAGCACGATGCCGCCTGAGCCCTGGATGTAATGCATCATGCCGCCGATATTGAGCATCGGCTTGACCTTCTCGCGGAATTCGGCCGGGCGCTCGGCCTTGAAGAAGATGTTGTCGATCCCGATCAGCGGCCGCGAGCCGGCCTTCTCCTGCCAGCCGGCGATCTGCACGGTGATCTGCTTGGCGGTGCGCGGCGGGTTGACCGGCAGCGTCTGCGGATCGCCGGTCGGCTTCACCTCGTACGAGACCATGCTCGCCTTGTCGCCGTCGAAGATCAGGTTCACCTTGGTCTGCGGGTAGTAGTTGGTGTTCCCGATCCAGGTGAACTCGGCGATGGTCTGGGCCTTGGGCAGTGTGATCGGCACGTCGAACGGCAAGCCGTCCTTGTTCAGTTCGAAGTTGATGATCAGCGGCCAGCCGTCGGCGTTGGTGAAGCCGTTGACAATATTGTCGTAGGCGAAGAACGGCGACTTGCCGAACGGGGCCACCTCGTCGTAATCCACGACGTAGCTGAAGGCGTCGGACACGACGTAGTTGCCCTCCGTCCAGGAGAAAATCCTCTGCGACGAGTACAGGGCCACGTCGCCGGTGGTCAGACCGCTGGTGAGCGGGTCGCGGACGGCCGGAAAGACTACCCGCTCGCGCTTGAATGGGCGAATCATGTGTTCGAATCCGACGATCCTGTTGTAGCTGTCCAGCCCCTCCGGCGTCAGACCGTTGAAAATGATGAAGCCGCCGCTGCCGGTGAACTGCTCCACCGCGGCCAGGTTGTCGGCCAGGGCCTTGAGGTTGGCCGGCGAGGCATCGATGACTGCAATTCCGCCCGGCGTGGTCAGGGCGGCCAGGGGATCCGCCGTCCGGGTGTACTGAAGACCCATGGCGTCGAGTGCCCGACCCAGCTGTGTGCCCTCGGCGACTACCGCGGCAACCGGATGGAAGACCTGCTTGTAGATCGCGCCGTAGGCGAGCAGATTCTCCAGCAGCGTCTGGGCGACGATGTTGTCGGCCAGCTTCTCGCCAATCACCATCTGGCTCAGCAGCAGCAGACCTTTGCCCGCGGGGACCTCGACCAGCCCCGAGTTCGCCAGCAGCTGGCCGCACTGGATGAGGCTCTTGGCTCCGCGGACCGGTTTCATGTAGGCGTTGCGGAAGATGATTTCGTCCGGTGACCAGGTGAAGAAGTCCTGCTGGGCGAGGCCAGCGAAAACCGGGTGGCCGGGGTCCTCCGCGAAGGCCACCCGCCCCTCGTTGGTGGCGGCCTCCATCTCGGCGGGGATGGCCTGGTACTTGAGCGGGTTGTTCTGCTCGAGAGCGATGATAGACCGGCCGGCGGAGGCCCAGGCGGCCAGCAGGCTCGATGTGCTCTCGGTGGGATCAAGGGCGTCCTTCCCAATCAGCAGGACCTTGGCGGAATCGGGCAGCCTCCTGAGGTCCTTGAGCGCGGTGAAGGCGATGCCGCGAGCGCTGAGGAACGCGCCGACCGGTCCCGCAGGGTCGTAGATGCACAGGCCGTTCGCCCCCAACGACGCCACGTCTTTGCTCACCGCAGGTGTTGGCAGTACCGAGGCCGCCTTGCTGTCCGACCACACCTCGATCCCCTTGACGGAGAGCGTGAGCGTGAAACGCCCTTCCTGCCGTGCATCGACCTTGGGCAGCGGCAGGGTCAACTCGAACTCGGCCCGCTTGCCTGGGGTGACGGCGTACTCCTTCTTCTCGCCCGCGATACGCCGACCGGCGATCTCCAGATTCCACACGAACTCGATCGGGGCGGCATCGTGGGTGTCGTTGAAGAGGGCCAAGGTCCGCTTGACCTGCTGTCCGGAGGCAAACGACCAGTCCCACTGCCGGCACAGTGCCACCCGTGGAGCCATGTACTTCCATTGCGAGCCATCCGCGTCGTTCTCGCCGCAGTAGAAGTCCCACGCCCCGAAGTCCGCCCAGCGGTAGCCCTGCTGGAGGATCTGGAGCATGAGCCCGCAGGCCCGGAGCGTGGCGCTCTTGCCGCCGAACGCGACCTCGCCGCCGACGGTCGACAACTCAGGGTGGTTTCCGGTGTAGTAGAAGTCCTCGCCGAGATACCGCGGCCGCTTCTGGTCCCAGGTCCATCGCCCGCGCCCGCCGCCGGTGACGTTGGCCGCATAGGCCAGAGCCGGATAGCGGGTCAGGTCGGCGTCGGCCACGTAATGATCGCCGTGCACGGGCATGCCCTGAGCCTTGCCCGCGCCGCCGCCGTCCACCATGGTCGGACGCGTCGGATCGACCGCCTTCACCGCCTCGGCCGTCTTGTAGGTCTGGGCCTCGAACTGGTCCATCAGCCCGCCGTACAGGTTGATGCAGTTGATGTACAGCCACTCGTTCTCGATCGACCAGATCTGAACCGAGGGGTGATTCCGCTCGCCCTTGACCTGGGCGACCATCTGCTCACGCCACTCGTTCAGCAGGTCCATCTTGATCTCGGAGCTGTGAAGCTGTCGCAGTTCCGGGTCATTTTCGACCGCGAAGTACCCAATAGCCTCGCCGTCCAGCGGGCCGCAGCGGCGGACGACCACACCGTTCTGATCGCACCAGTCGAGAGCCTCGTCCGGGGACATGCCGAAAAACGGGCGATTGCCGCCCTGGGCGGCGCCGGCCATGCGCATCTGTGTCTGGTGCAGCTTGCGGTAGTTCGCCAGGTACTCCTCCTTCGTGGCCCCGGGAATGCCCATGTTCCAGCCGTGCCAAACATATCCGTTGAGCGTGAAGTGCTTGCCGTCCATGCCCCACTCGCGGAAGCCGAACGAGGTCTTGGCCACGTCGGCCGCCGCTTCGCCGATCCTGACGGTCGTGCGCAGCACGTACATCTTGGGCTCGTCCGGCCACCAGAGCTTGGGCTTGTCCCACTTCTCGGTGATCTGCAGTACCTGTTCCTTGCCGGCCGGCGCGTTGAAGGGCACCGGAGCGAAGATCTTGGCCACCGCGCCGGTCTCGGCCTCGACGACTTCGCACACCACCTGGCCGGCGATGTCCCCGGCCGACGGGTTGCTCACCGTGACCTCCAGGGCCAGTTCCATCTTGGCGACCGAGGGCTTGCAGAAAATGTCCGAGACGTAGGCCCGGCCGGCCGAGACCAGCGACGGCGTCACTAAAATGCCCGACTGGAATGCGGCCCAGACCGGATAGGACAAGTCCTGGAAGCCGTTGCGCGAGAACTGCAGTGGCAAATTGAACGCCCGGCGCAGCTTCATCGGGTTCGTCGGGCTGGCGGTGTAGCCATACCACGCATCGCGGATGCCCACCCAGACCTCGTTGATGCCGGTCTTGACGCCTTTGGTGACATCGATCTGGAAGCGGGCATACGGGTGCTTGCCGAAGCCGCAGAGCACTCCGTTGACGTAGACTGTGGTGTTGAGGTTGTTCTGCGGGAAGAGCAGGTAGAATGATCGGCCCTTCTGCGACTCGGGAACGTTGACCCGGGTGCGGTACCAGATGCGGTGGGCGAAGATCATGTCCTCGCGGAGCGAATTCTTGTCGCCGGGAACCTCGATGGCCCGCCAGAACGGGTGGTCGGGCCGCTCCTTGATCGGCTCGGCCACCTTGCCCGGCAGGTCCTCGTCGTGCCGGCAGATCTCCCACAGACCGTGGAGGGCGACAGCCGTCTGCTCCCCGTTCCTGGGAGCCTCGGGCAGCTCGAACACGGTCTGGCCGGCCTTGCGGTCGCGCTCGTCGCGCCATTCCTGGCCCGGCTTGAACTTGCCGTTTGGCGAGAACTCGCCGCGGGTGATGCACAGGGCGTCGAGCCCGAAGAGCACTCGCTGGAGCTCGCCCTTCCCGTTCTTGTGGGACCGGATCCGGATCTCGAGCGTGTGGTTGCCGGCGGCCAGGGCCTGCTGCCCGAACTTGAGCCAGGCGACCTCGGTGAAAAAGCTCAGTTCGGTCAGGTCGGTGGTGACGGTGTCCGGGGCGATCCGATTCCATTCGCCGCCGTCCATCCGCCAGTCGAAGGGCGACCGGGCGAACTCGTAGCCGATGCGTCCCCAGAGGGTGTACGCGGCATGTTGCTCCGCACTGAGTACGTAGGAGAGGAGCGCCCCCTCGGCAGGCAGTTGCTTCTCGATCTCGCCCGGGTCCATGTGTACGGTCAGCCACCGGCCGTCGGAAACGAGCTGCGGCCGCCCGCTCCCGTTGATGTCCGGCTTCAGATTGATCGTGTTGGTCTGCTCGCCCTCGATCCAGATGAAGTCCGCACCGGATGCAGGTGGAGCCCACGAAGCCACGAACAGGAAGGCGGAGATACTGCCTGTCAGAGCACTGCGGGTCTTCATGGAGCGTCCTCTCGAGATTGCCTGGGGTTTGGCCGATGGTTACAGCCAGGGGGCCTTTTCGCCAGCGTTCCCACGAAGGGGGCTGTCGCAGCAAGCCTTGGAAGCCAGTAGAGCGTAGCGTGGAGTGAGCGTCAAGGCACACAAAGATCAGGCTCGCGTCGGCGGGTCAGGCTCGACGGCCCGCCGTTCCCGTCGTAGCATGGTTTCCCACATGATTGGCTCGGCCCGGCAAGTGATCGCAGGGCTCTGGCCGGAACACCTTTGCCGGAAGGAGATGCGAAGCATGGACACCATGTCTCGACGCAGGTTCATCGGGGCGGCATCCGCGGCGGTGGCCTTTCCGACAATCGTCTCTTCTCGTGTCCGGGGAGAGGACGCACCCAGCAACAAGATCACTGTGGGCTTCATCGGGACCGGTTCGCACGGTACGGACCGCAACCTGGTGCACTACCTCAGGCAGCCCGATGCCCGCGTGCTCGTGGTCTGCGACGTCGACTCCAACCGGATGAAGAACGCCAAGGCCATGGTGGACCAGAAGTACGGCAGCAAGGACTGCGCGATGACCGGGGATTTCCGAGAGGTCCTGGCGCGCAAGGACATCGACGCGGTCATGATCTCCACCCCCGATCACTGGCATACGCTGATCAGCGTGATGGCCGTCCGGGCGGGCAAGGACGTGCAGTGCGAGAAGCCGACGCTGACCATCGACGAGGGCAAGATCCTCGTCGACGTGGTCCGCAAGAACAGGAAGGTCTTCCAGACCAGTACCGAGGATCGCTCCCTGGGCGTCTATCGCCGCATGGTGGAGCTGGTCCGCAACGGGCGGATCGGCAAGGTCCAGAAGGTCGAGGTGGTGTTGCCGAGGCAGCCGACCTCGCCCGGTGATCCGACGCCGCAGCCGGTGCCGCCCGAGCTCGACTACGACATGTGGCTCGGCCCGGCCCCTCAGGCCCCGTACAACAAGGACCGCGTCCACTTCAACTTCCGGTGGATCCAGGACTACTCCGGGGGGATCATCTGCGACTGGGGTACCCATCTGTTCGATACCGCTCAGTACGCCCTGGATGTCGAGCGGAGCGGACCGGTGGAGATCGAGGGCAAGGGCACATACTGGGAAGGGGGGCTCTACGACACGGTCAAGGAGTACGACGTCACCTACCGGTACGCCGGCGGCGTGGTCATGACCTGCAAGCCGGGCAATCCAAGCATCCGGTTCATCGGGACCGATGGCTGGGTGGGCAACACCGGCTGGGACGCGCCCCTGGAGGCGAGTTCAGCGGAGATCGCCAGGGCCAAGATCGGCCCGGAGGAGTTTCGCGTGACCGCCAATCCGGCCGGTGAGCACCGCGATTTCCTCGACTGCGTCAAGAGCCGCAAGGACCCGTATTTCCCGGTGGACATCGGCCACCGCGTCTCCTCGGTCTGCCACCTGGCCAACATCGCCATCAAGCTGGGGCGAAAGCTCAAGTGGGATCCAAAGGCGGAGCGATTCGCCGACGACGATCAGGCGAACGCGATGTGCAAGGTCCGGCCGATGCGCAAGCCGTGGTCGTTGACCTGACGGGAATGCTCGCGTTCATGATCTTCGGCGGCCTTGTTTCGGGGTCTCGAAGGCACAGGAGCTCGATGATGCGTGTGATAGCGGTGGTCCTGGCGGGAGGTTTACTGCTTGCCTCGGCCGGCTGCAGCAATGTGCAGATGGTGGGTCACGCGGCGGGAATGGCCTTCCAGGCGGTCAAGGGGGCGGATGCGGATGCGACCCTGATCCGCGGCGATTTCAGCCCTTCGCGGCTGGCGGTCTACGACACGCTGTTGCCTGGTGACGTCACCACCGACGTTCCTCCGATTTGCGACAGCGGCGTGCTTGCGAAGGTACGTCGCGAGTTCACTGAGACGCTTGCGGGTGAGGATCTCCGCAAGGCGTTCCCCGGTGGCGGCAGAGCGCTCAAGATCAACGTCCTGTGCCGGTTCTTCAAGGAGAAGGGCATGATCGGCGGCGAGGGCCGGCTCGACTGGCTGGTCACGCTGGCCGACAATTCCACCGGCGAGGCCGTGGGCGTCGTGTTCGTCGAGGGCGTGAGCGAGTCCCCGATTCAGCACGGGGCCAGCGACATGGCCAAGGCCAACGCGAAAGAGCTGCTCAAGTTCCTGCGCAAGGCCAAGCAGGGCGGCGAGGCGTAGGGGATCGCGGGTCGGGCCGGCGGTGGGGCACTGGTGGGGAAGAAGAGAAGACACCGCGGTCACTTGCAGCTCGAGTCCCAGGAGATGCCCGCGCCGGACATGCATTGGCGCAAGATGGTCGTATCGTTCGCGTCGACGTCCCCGTCGTTGTCGAGATCCGAGCAGATGCACGCCGGGTCGGACTGGGTGACGCCTCTCCCGCTGTAGCACGCCTGCAGCAGGGCAAAGTCCGACTGATCCACGTCGTTGTCGTTGTCAAGATCAGGGCTCTGGGTACACGAGGGAACCAGGAGTCGCTCGACGATTCGCTGCATGACGGCCGTTCGCGTGGCCGCCGAGGTGATCGTCTCGAAGGGAAACCCGAAGGTGACCACCTTGAACGCCCCGTCGTAGAACACCCCGGCAGCCTCGCCGTTGCCGCCAACGTAGGTGAGTACCGCGGTCGCCCCGTTTCGGGGAATGATGACGTCGGGTGACTTGGCGTTGTAGATGCTCGATCCGTTGTCGAAGGCGAACGCTCCGACACTGTCAAGCAGGGATCCGGAGACCGGGGTGACACTGTAGGTTGCGGCGTCGTCGGCCGAGAACGTGGCTCGCAGGTAGTCGTGATAGAACCCAGCCCCGTGATTGCGGGCATCCAGATCCCAGCCGATGTCGGTCCCCGAGGCGAACAGTCGCCCGCCGCCGACCAGGTAGGCCTGAACCAGGGCCTGCTCGGTGGCGTCGAAGGTATGATCGGCCTCGGATTGACGGCCACATCCCCAGATGGTCAGGCGGTAATCGACCAGGGGCACGTCGCCGTCGCGTACCGCCTGGTGGGCGCAGGAGTCAAAGGCGTTCCCGGTGCTCGCCACGGCGGCCGCGAACATGCGGATGTAGCCGAAGTCGTTCATCCGGTCGAGCCGCTCGCGAAGCAGGTCCTTGCCGCTCACCGGATCGCGTTCGACCAGCATCATGGCCCGGTCGAGCCGGTCGAAGCCGTTGACCACCAGGATCGGGGCAGCCCCGTCGGCGGCAACCATGGCCCCGGCGATCGGGCTGGGAAACGACTGGCCGCCGCTGTTCATGGCGATGATCCGGAAGAAGTGGATCGAGTCCGGAGCCAGCCCGGTGAACTCCAGGGTGGTAGAGATGGTCGGGACGCCGTCGTCGAAGCCGAACCCGTCGGTGCTGTGGCAGACCAGGTACCCGGTGGCCGGATCCCCCAGCAGATGGTCGCCGCTGTTGGACGGCGGGGCGTGCCAGCTGACCCGCAGCGCGCCGGGGCCGGTATTGCGGACCGCCAGGTGCGTCGGCGGTTCCGGCAGAAGCGTCTCGACCGCGATCGGCGTGGTCGAAGGCCCGTCGTGGTCGCGGTACCACCAGTGGACGATCCCCTGGTAGATCGCCCGGGACACGAGATCACGAAAGCGAGGATCGGCCAGCGACTGGGCGTCGAGCTGGTTGTCGTGGTAGGCCACCTCGATCAGGCAGGCGGGCATCTCATCGTTGTTGTTCGGATTGACCTCGCCCAACCAGGCACCGAACTTCCGGCCGATCCAGGCGGGATCCCACCCGGCGTGAATGTCAGTGATCACTTCGTCGAGAATGCGCACGGCCAGCGTGTCACTGCCCTGGACGCCGTCGAACAGCTCGAAACTGCCCGAGACCCCGGGCGACTGGCCGGAGGCGTAGACGTAAACGTCCGTGCCGCGCACACTGCCGCCGCCACCGTTACTGTGCCATGAGAGGTATATGGAGTCTTCCCAGTCCTCGCTTTCCCACGCCGCGTAGCGGGGCATGGAATCCACACTGCCTGTGGGTGTGTCCGGCTGGCCCATGAAGACCGGGTAGTACTTGCCCGACTCCTCCCAGCGCGGCTTGCCGCTGATGCCCCCGCCGTCGTCGTAGTTACCCATGCCGCCGCCAAACCGGACCGCGTCGGCCACCACGATCTTGCCGGTATCCGAGCCCTGGTTCGAAATCTCAACCGCTCCGCTGGCCGCGTTCCGCCCGGCATTGAAGTGATAGCTGCCCAGGAAACGCCAGGTATTGCCGTCGCCCTGCATGTTGAGCACATGGGCGCTCACGCCGCCCGTGTGGCGAACCCGGACCTTCGCATCCGTCGAGCGGTTCGATGCCGACGGCGTCCAGAGATAGATCGCGTAATAGCCGGCGCTGGGGATACTCGGGAGGTAGGTGGCTACACCAGTCTCCATCGTGCTCACCGTGCAATACTGGTAGTGGTCACCCTTCCAGGTGCCCGCCCCGGTGCTCGTTGGCCAGGAACCGGTGACGCTGAAGGCCGGGGCCGCGTCCTGGTTGTCGATGACGACCATGTTGGTGTTGAAGTCCCGCTCGCGGCAGGGCCAGACGCTGGCCCCCGCGTTGTGCAGGTAGCGGGCCAGATGGTTCAGAACCGCCTCCCCATTGCTCAGGTCCTCGATCAGGTTGTAGTTGTTGCCCCGCTGCGTCATCCAGGTCTTGTAGGTGGTGTTGTACAGCCAGCCGTGGCCGGGACTCAGGAAGACCGTCTTGCCCGACAAGGCTCCCTGCGGTCGACCGGGATTGTAGCTCGGGAGACCGCCCGCCTCGGCGCGAGGTGCGTCGTCGTCGGCCGCCTTCTCCGAGAATGAGACCGCCGCCCCCGGCTCGGTCGAGCCTGCGTCAGCGACCACCGCCGCCGACTCGGCCTTCCTGACGATCGGCTCGGGGGGCGGCAGGTAGGCGGACAGCGGTCGGTAGTCGGCGTCCACCTTCCCGACCGGTCGAGCGAACAGGGCGACGTCGGTCAGGCCGTCGATCGACCGAAGCAGTCCAATCTCCGCCCGGATCGCCGCCTCGCACTGGGCGGCCGTGAGGCAGAGGAGATACTCGTCGGGTAGTGACAGGTAGGCGATGATCGCCCGCCCCGGGGCCTCCACCCGGTCGAACGATCCGCCGGCCGGCAGGGCGGTCAACGCCCAGTCCGGACAATCGGACGTGCCCTCCGCCTCAGCCGCGTTCACCGCCGCCACCCAGCTTTCGAGCAGGGCTGCGGCCTGCAACGCCGCCGGGTCGCCCCGGCCGTCCGGTAGCTCGCCCCCCGGCAGCGCCAAGACTGCCCATGGGCCGACCAGCACGATGCCGGCACAAGCCAATCGCACCTGCCCCAAGGCTCGTTGCGTCATGGTTGTCTTATCGGTTCTCCGCGACTCCATCTTGCCCTGCCAACCGGAGCTCCGCCCTCCGGCCGACACCCTACTTGTGGGTCATCTCGATCACGCCCCGCCAGTCGCGAGGCGGCTTCCGCTGCAGGGCCAGCGTGTAAACGTACCTCGCCGCCACGTCCTCCTTGACGATGGGGTGAAGCAGATCAAAGGCCTTCTCCCAGTGGCCTTGCTCAAACGCGGCCAGGGCCTCGGCGTGAACGCCGTGCCGCTCCTCGATGGCCCGTCGTGCGGCGGCATCAGCCGGAGTCTCCTCGATCGTGTATAGGTCCACCTCCGTCTGGACCCCGGCCGGCAGAAACCGGGCTACCCGACGGGTCATGACCCGGTCCGGCTCCAACGTTCGAGCCACTTCCTCGGTCACCAGAATGGGCACGCCCACTTCCTTGGTGATGCCCTCCACCCGGGCGGCCTGGTTGACCACCGGCCCAAGGATGTCGTACGCGTAGACCTGTGCCGATCCCAGCGAGCCCGCGACCACATCACCCGCCCCAAGCCCAATGCCGCAGCCCCAGCCTGGCGAGACCTCGTTCATCAGCCCCACCATGCGTATGGCCGCCAGACTGGCCCGCTCGGTGTGGTTCACCAGATCGTAGGGCACGTTCCAGCAGGCCAGGATACCGTCGCCCATGTACCGGATGACCACACCGTCATGGTCGAAGACGCACTGGGTCATGGCCGTCATCACCTGCTTGAGTTCGCTCTGGCATTCGAGGATCCGGGCCAGGTTGCCTTCCGCGATATGCGAGAAGCCGCGAATATCGAAGAACATCACCGTGGCTTGCCGGATGCTCGGAGCGAGTTGGCGGGGGTCCTCCGACTCGAGGATCTTGGACACCAGTTTGCCGGAGAAGAAGTGCCCGAGCTTGGCCTGCCAGTCCTCGAGCTTGTACATGGCCAGGGCCCGCCCAACCGCGTCGGCCACCAGTCCGACCAGACGTGCGGTGTCGCGCAGCCCGAGCGGCGAGCCCAGTCCGGGTTCCGCCCTGCTCATCGAGCCTGCCAGGTAGAACATCACCGGTGTCTCGCCGGGGACCGGCATGGCGCAGCAGACCGCCCAGTCGATTCCTTCACAGACCGTGGCCGCCAGCTCGCCGTGACCGTTCTGCTGCCAGCGGTAGGTCACCGGGCGGGGGGCCTCCGCCAGGGCGAGCTTGACCAGCTCCCGGCTCTGCACGCACGGGGCCACCTGGTCAAGCCCGGCGTCCTCGCAGAGCACGCGCGGGGCATGGTCCTCCACCACCAACACCTGGACCCAGCGGGCCCCGGTGGCCATCCGCAGTGCCCCGCACGCGTAGATGTAGAACTCCTTGCGGCTCCGAGTCCGCAGAATCTCCGGAAGGGTCATGAGGTCCAGCAGGCGGAGCCGGTCGTTGGTGTCGCCGGTGAGCCGCAGCTCCTGAGCCTCGAGCGTGAACTGCTCCTGGGGGCGAAGCTCGGCCCGGTCGTCGCCGGATGCGTCCGCCAGACCGCCCGCATCCAGGTGAAACTCCGTGGTCCCGATCACAAAGTAGTCGCCGTCCGCCATGACGAACCGATCATGCTGACCGCCCTTGAACAACACCGGATTCGCGGAACCACTCAGACGTTCGACCTGGAGATGCCCACCATGAGGGCGAAGAACCACGTGGCGGCGACTCAGATACTTCTCACCGGGGCAGGGGCAGTCGGCCTGGGAGGAGGTCCCCAGGATTAGCTGCCCGCCCTCGGCCAGGTCAAAGCAGGCGACAACTCGCTCGCCCACCCGGGCGGTCAGCCGCAAACGCGCTTGCTGCGAGGGTGCGGACGCCATGCCGGTAGCTTAACGGGACCGGGGATCGATCGCCAAACCGACTCGGCCGTCGCCCGGAAACGCGGACCCCGAACGCCGCCCGCTGGCAACCTCGGCACCGTCATGCCCTGGGTACGCCTACCGACCTCTCGCTCGCACGAACAGGTTGCCCGGCAGTTGCCGAGCCAGACCGCGAAGCTGCAGGGTGATCAGCATGGACGCAATCCGCCCCGCGGGCAGCGAGGTTGCCTCCGCCAGCATCTCGATGGATTGCTCCTGGCGGCCGAGGGCGCTGCACAGGAGCTGCTCCTCCACCTTGAGCCCCACCGCCGCCGGGGCCCTCTCCACCGCTTCGTCGGCGGGTGTGTCGTTCCCGGATGAGAGAGCCTGGCCTACCTCGCCCAGCTCCTCGAGTATGTCCTCCGCGCAGGTCACGCACTTGGCGTGCTGATCGCGGATCAGGGCGTTGGTCCCCTGGGAGTACTCCGAATCGACCCGGCCGGGCAGCGCAAACAGCTCCCGGTTGTACTCGCTGGCCAGTCGCCCCGTGGTCAGCGACCCGCTTCGTCGGGCCGCCTCCACGACCAGAACCCCCAGCGACAGTCCGGCGATCAGCCGGTTCCGCGGGAGAAAGTTGCCGGAGTTCGGGGAGCTGGCCATCGGCAGCTCGCTCAGCACCGCACCCTGGTGAACGATTCGATCGGCCAGGTCCTGGTGCTCCGGCGGGTAAATCATGCTCAGTCCGTTGCCCAGCACCGCCAGGGTTCGCCCGCCGGCCGCGATCGCCCCCTTGTGCGACTCGCCGTCCACGCCCCGGGCCAGACCGGAAACAACGGTGATTCCCTGCGAGGCCAGCTGATAACCAAACCGGTTGGCCTGCTCGCGACCGTACAGGGTGCACCGCCGCGAGCCGACGATCCCGACGGCCACCGCATCCTCCGGCTGAATCTGCCCGCGAACGTACAGGCAGATGGGCGGGTCGGGTATGTGCAGCAGAGCTCGGGGGTACTCTGCGTCGTCCCGGCAGATGATCCGCACCCCGTGCCTGGCGGCCAGCTCGACCTCCGCCTCCACCTCGGCCGCTTCACGCCCCCGCGCGATCTTGTCCGCCGTCGTCGGCCCAATCCCGTCCACCCGTTCCAGCTGAGCGGCCGACGTTCCCAGAGCCTGCTGGGCGGACCCGAAGCACTCGATCAGCCGCCCGAACAGGACCGGTCCCACTTCCGGTGTCAGCGACCAGCGCAAATGCTCGATCGCCGCCGATGACGCAACCGACGATGGGGCGAGAGGATGCTCCGGCATGCAGGATGCCTCCTTCCGGCTGATCGAATCGTTACGGGCAGTCGCCATGATAGAATGCACCGGTATTCGATGGAAGAGGCGGCGGAACCGGCCGCCCGGCTCCCACCGGGCCTGCCCCCGGGTCCGTCCACAGTGTCCGCGATGATCGGCGATCGGCGCCGAACATCGGGCTCCGCGCTTGCCAGCCCGCGTCGAAGTCGAGCGGGCCCGGTCTCGGTCGGTCTTTACATGGCCGGCCATCGTCTCGTACACTGGCGCTCTGGTTGTGTGCGCAATGGGTGTGTCGATGCCCACCCGATCGCTGGTCCCTCCGTAAGGATGCATGATCATGAACAACACCGCTGGCCAATCCGATGTCAACCTCAACCGTCGTGCTCTCCTCAAGAACGCCGCCCTGGCCTCGGCCGGCACGGTCTTCGCCGCTCTGGCGACCGAGGGGTGCGCCGATATGCCCCGGATGAGCGTGGCCGCAACCATTCCCGCCCCGAAAGCCCGCGAGACCATCAGGGTGGGTTTCGTCGGCGTCGGCGGCATGGGCACGGGCCACGTCAACAACCTCCTCAAGATCGAGGGCGTCGAGCTGAAGGCGGTCTGCGACATCGTGCCCGAGAAGGCCGCCCGGGTACAGGAGATGTGCGCCAAAGCGGGCAAGCCCAAGCCAACGGCGTACACCAAGGGACCGGAGGACTTCCGGCGGTTGTGCGCCCAGGAGGAACTCGACCTGGTTTACACCGCCACGCCGTGGGAGTGGCACGTGCCGGTGTGCGTGGCCGCCCTCAAGGCCGGCAAACACGCCGCCACGGAAGTGCCCGCGTCGCTGACCATCGAGGGTTGCTGGGAACTCGTCGAGACCGCGGAGAAAGTGGGCAAGCACGCGGTCATGATGGAAAACTGCTGCTACGACCGCAGCGAGTTGATGATCATGAACATGGTCCGCAAGGGCCTGTTCGGCGAGCTGCTCCACGCCGAGTGCGGCTACATGCACGACTTGAGAGGAATCAAGTTCAGCGGAGGAGGTGAAGGCCTCTGGCGCCGGGTCCACGCCATGAAGACCGATGCCAACCTCTATCCGACCCACGGCCTGGGCCCCGTCGCCCAGTACATGAACATCAACCGCGGCGACCGCTTCGATTTCCTCGTCTCCATGAGCGGGCCCTCCAAGGGACTGCAGGCCTACGCGGCCGAGCACCTCCCGGCCGACGACCCCCGGCGCAAGGAGAAGTACCTTCTCGGCGACGTCAATTCCACCCTGATCAAGACCGTCAAAGGCCTGACCATTCTCCTCCAGCATGACACCAACCTGCCCCGGCCCTACAGCCGGCTGCTCGTCGTCCAGGGCACCAAGGGCATCTTCCGCGGCTTCCCCGACCAGATTCACCTCGAGGGCCGGACCGAGGGCCATGACTGGGAGCCGGCCGACAAGTACCGCGCCGAGTTCGATCATCCACTCTGGAAGACCATGCAGGACCGCTCCAAGGGCGCCGGCCACGGGGGAATGGACTTCATCGAGGACTTCCGCCTCATCCGGGCCCTCCGGACCGGCCAGTACCCCGATCAGGATGTCTACGACGCCGCCGCCTGGAGCGCTCCGGTCGAACTCACCGCCCGCTCGGTCGCCAACCGCTCCCGCCCGGCGGACTTCCCTGATTTCACCCGCGGCCGCTGGAAAACCACCCCGCCCATGGGCATTCTGGAGGCCTGACCTCGCCCGCTCTCCAACCCCTCGCCCGGCCGTCCGGCCCACGTCGACCTCGATCGCTCCGTAAGTCGCAGTTCAGCGACATCTTCCGAAAGTCGGAATCGGCCGATCGGATGCCCGGCGACGGGCACCACGCGCCCGCGGAACACGAAGGACAAGGCCCCGCCTGCCCATCGGCAGCGTTCCACGACCGTCCCCGCCTCACTTGGCCCCCCGAACCGCCCCCATGGTCTGACTGCGGCGAGCCGGACCGGCTCAAACCTGATCTGCAACCAGGGTGGAAACGCGCCTCTTGCCCAGCCTAAAATTCATCAGCGTCCGCGGGGTCGTGGGTGAATCACGTAACGTTGCGAGAGGAGGTGGGCTATGCCTCTCTATCCCTATTACCCCGCTCCCCTGGAGCCCATCGACGCACGGCAGGCGGCCATCATCTTCATGGCGATCGTCCTCTTCGTCGCCATCGCGGGCCTCATCGGCCTGTGGGTGCATCATCGCCGCGGCCATCGGCCGGGACACCAGCATTAGCAGACCGTGCGTCGCCATCCCGGGCCACGTACCACCCGGCCGGGCGTGGCCCCGGTGTGCTCGCCATCCTTGAGTACCTGCACGCCGTTGACCCAGACGTGAACCACGCCCGTGGCATACTGGTGAGGCTGCCGGAAGGTCGCGTGATCCTGGACCGCCGCCGGGTCAAAGACCACTACATCCGCAAAGTAGCCGGGTGCCAGGCGGCCGCGGCCTCGGATACGCAGGTTCTCCGCCGGCAGCGACGTCAGCCGGCGAACGGCCTCCTGCAGCGGAATCAACTTCTCGTCACGAACGTACTTCCCGAGCAGCCGGGCAAACGCGCCGTAGGCCCGCGGATGAGGCTGACTCCTCAGAAAAACCCCCTCCGTGGCCAGCGACCCGGAATCGGAACAGAAACTGACCCACGGCCGGCAAATCTCCTTCCGAATGTTGTCCTCGGACATGCTGAAGAACGACGCCCCAACCCGGCTGTCGTCCTCAATGACCAGGTCCATGGCCGTGTCCTCCGGCGAGCAGCCCCGCGCCGCCGCCACTTCCGCCAGCGTCCGGCCGGCCAGAGGTTTCAGCCGCTCGGAACGGAAACCAACCAGTAAAATGTTCTCCGGAGAACCGGCAGACAGCCAGCCGTTGTCCCACGCGGTGCTGGGGACCCTCATCTCGCGCTTGACACGCTTGCGGATCGCCGGGTCCTTCAGCCGGTCAACCCAGGCCCGGTGACCACCCTCCTGGACCCAGGGGGGCATGATGCTGTCCAGGCCGGTCGAACTGGCGTGGTAAGGGTACATGTCCGCCGTGATCTGCAGACCGCCGGCCCGCGCCGCCTCGATCTTCTCGAAGACCCCCTCGATCTTGTCCCAGTTGGCCCGGCCCGAAGCCTTCAGATGATAGATCTCCGAGCGGGCTCCCGCTTCCTTCGCGATGGTCAGGAACTCGCCCAGGGCCTCCATGATGTTGTCCCCTTCGTTGCGAATGTGCGAGATGTGAAGGCCGTCGTACTCCGCAGCCGCGCCGGCCAGGGCGATCAGTTCGTCAGTCTTGGCGAAGAAGCCCGGCGTGTAAATCAACGCCGAGGCAACTCCCATCGCCCCCTCGGCCATCGCATTGCGGACCAGTCTGCACATCCGCTCCAGTTCCACCGGGCTCGGCGGTCGATCCGCATATCCGAGTTCGTGGACCCGCACCGTGGTCGCCCCGACGAACGAGGCCACGTTGCAGGAAATGCCGCGCCCAACCAGGTAATCGAGGAACTCGCCCAGCGTCGTCCACTCGATGTCGTACTTGATGTCGGCCTGAAGGTCGCGCTCCTCCTTCTTCATCGTGCTGTTCCACGGCCCCATAGAACAGCCTTCGCCCAGCACCTCGAGCGTGACTCCCTGCCGGATGTCACTCTGCGATCGCCCGTCGTGGATGAGCGACTCGTTGGCCCAGCTCAGCATGTTGATGAAGCCGGGCGCCACCGCCAAACCTTCGGCGTCGATCTCCACGCCCGCCTGAATGCCGAGCGACGGCCCCACCGCGGCGATGGTGTCACCTTCGATCGCGATCTCGCCCCGGCCGGGAGCCTGGCCCGAGCCGTCGTAGATCATGGCGTGACGTATCAGCAGGGCACCTTTCGCCGGCATGGATCGTTCCTCACTTCGCGACAGGGCGGTGTCGCACACCCTGTTGTCAGGCAAAGCGATTCGGCTGTCAAATGGTCGGCACGCATCAGGCGGAACCGGTCGGCACGATTGACCGGCGTCGGCATGTGGCAATGACTTGTCCCGGAAGGGGGGAGGGCGACAAGAAGGCCGGGCCAGCCGACTTACTCGACCGACGGACGGTCGTGCCCCAGCAGGGCTTCGAGCTGGTCCCGATAGCGGGCCGCATCCTCGTACCGTTCCTGCTCGATCGCCTTCTTGAGCTTGCGACGCACCACGCGGGTCGGGTCCACCGGAAGCCGGCGCAAGATCTCCCTCCGGAGTGTGCCCAGGACCTCAACCTCACTCGACTCGCGGAAAGCCTTGGGCTGGCGGGCTCGCCGGAAAAAGTCACGAATCGCCCGCATCCCGGCCTCGACGTGCTTCAACGCCGTACGATACGAACCCAGACGCATGGCCCCGAGGGCCTGGCTCTGGCTGTTCATCATGACAATGTACGGCCGGTACGCCTCGAGGGAGTAGCGGTCTTCGTCGTCCCTGGCGTAGGTGCGGCACAAATCCAGAACCTCAATGTTGCGACGCGTGTCCCTCGCGACGGCCTCGTAGTCCTCCAGCACGAAATTGGCCAGGTAACGCTGGTAGTACTGAAATGCCTCTTCGCGCAGGTCGCGACACTCGTCGTTGTCCAGGTTGAAACCCAGATCGTTGCCGTTCGCTCGCCGGGAGGCTTCAAGCCGACCCCGGTGATACTCCAGAAGCGATTCGTGGTCGTACGGGCGACTGCCGTCCGGGCGCCCCACCGTCTCCATCTGGAGAACGCCCAGGTCCACACGCATCTGAATCTTGATGCGGTTGTCCGAGCCGCGGACACGGCGGACGCTGACTTGGCCCGGCACATAGGGCCAGCCGTCAGTCACCCACTTGAGATCCTTGGCTGCCATGGTACACCCTGCCCGTCTTCACACCCGGTAGTACGGCCTGATCCTTCGTCAGGCCCCAGAACTCGCGCTCCTCATCCAATCATAGGCCCGATAGCCGGGGCGTTCAATCGGCGAAACCACGATTCCGCGAACGCTTCAGGCCATCACGCGTCAATAAACACGACAGCAGCCAGCCTTCCGAGTTAGCTCCGTTCCTGGTCGGGAATCCTCCCCGTGACTATAAGCTATCGGACGATGAGTCGACCGATCGCTGACCAGAACGAAAGGAGATCAAACATGAAAAAAGTACGTGTCTACGCACCGCTCGGGATCGCCCTGGCAGCCGCTGCAGCTTTCTCCTGGAGCTTGGCGGCGTCCGCGGGTGAGAACCAGCCCAAATCCGAGGCGGCCAGAACCGCCGAGATCGGAAAGCCGGCGCCGGACTTCAACCTCAAAGATGCCTACGGAAAGGCATTTACCCTATCCGAGTTCAAGGGCAAGATCGTCGTCCTGGAGTGGATGAATCCTGGCTGTCCGGTAAGCCGGGGAAAACAGGTCGACCAGGTGATGCAGAAAACCTACGCCAAGTACGCCGCCAAGGGCGTCGTCTGGCTCGGCGTGGACTCGACCGCCGGCCAGAAGGCGGAGGCCAACCGCGTCTATGCGGCCGAAACCGGACTGAACTACCCCGTGCTCCTGGACCCGGATGGGAAAGTGGGACACGCCTTCGTCGCCACCAAGACGCCCCATCTGTTCGTCATCGACAAGACCGGAAAACTGGTGTATGCCGGAGCGATCGACGACCAGGGCGAGAAGAACTTCGTCGGGGCCGCCGTCGAAGACCTGCTCGCCGGCCGGGAGGTGGCCAAGAGCCGCACCGAAGCCTACGGCTGCACTGTCAAGTACGCCCGGTGAGTCGGTTACCCCCCAGCCCCGGTTTGATGTCCCATATGCAGCCCCACACCCCCGTTTCCGCCAGGCGCGAAGCCCGTTTCTTGCCGCCGGGCCGCTGCCGGGGACCCGACACCCGCGTTCTCGCCGCCCGGAAGACGCCCCCGCCGGGCTAGACCGGCGGCTTGCGTGGCCCGCGATCCATGGCTAAGCTAGTCTCTGGTCATGGCAAGGACTTGAGGGCGCTGCCCCATGCAAGAAAAAACTACGCGCAGCATTTACAACGTCTGGGCCTATTTCTACGACATGCTCTGGCCCGGGATCGTTCATCGCCGCACCACCCGAGCCATCGAACAGATGCATATCCGCCCGGGTGAGAAGGTCCTCGACATCGGCGTGGGCACCGGCCTGGCCCTGCCCTCCTATCCCCGGCATGCCAGGGTGACCGGGATCGATCTCAGCGAGGGCATGCTCCGCCGGGCGAGTCGGCGAATCGAACAGAATAACCTCGATTTCGTCAACCTCTGCCTGGGCAACGCCCTGGTCCTGCCGTTCTCTGACCACACCTTTGACCACGTACTCCTCAGCCACGTCATCACCGTGGTCAGCGATCCGGTGAAACTGATCGAGGAAACCCGGCGCGTCACCCGACCGGGCGGTCAGATGGTGATCATCAACCACTTCCGCTCCAGCAACCGCATCATCGGCTTGATCGAGAAGTGGCTCTGCCCGCTCTGTCAGCACCTCGGATGGCGGAGCGATCTCTGCCTGCAGGAGCTCATCCAGGAGACCGGCCTGGAAGTCGATTTCCGTTACAAGCTGGACCAGGTGGACCTGTTCCAGATCGTATTCATTACCAACCGCCGGGAGTCCCAGCCCTCTCAGCAGATTGTGGCCGCGTAGGCGGACACCCGCACCAACGTCACTCCACAAATGAGAATCCAGATGCCTAGGACCGTCTCCCGTGATCACGGCTCCGCGATCTGTTCACCCATGGCCGCCGCGTTTGCCCGGCTTCGAAGAGTCCTGGCTTGCAGCCTGCTGCTCGCGGCCGGCTGCCAGGACTACCGTTGGCGGTGGGACTATCAAGCCGCCGAAAACCAGGCCCGCGAGCAGGGCAAGGACCTGTTCATCTTCTACAAGTGGTGGATGAACGAGGACTCCAACCGAATGCACGGCGAAGTCGTGGCCGCCCCGGAAGTCGGAGCCCTCCTGCAGGACACCATCAATCTCCTTCTGGAAAAGGACTCCTCCGCGGAGTATGCCCAGTACCTGGGCAAGTACGGCGTCAACAGCACCCCGGCCTTCGTGATCGTCAAGCCGGACGGCAGTTATCGGATGGAGGTCGGCTACATTCCCAAGGATCGTTTCATCGACTTCATCAGGAAGGCGCGGGCCGGCGGCACGCAAAGCACGCCTCGCTCGCCCCCGCGCGCTCCGGCCGCGTCACCAGATCGGCAGCCCTGAGACCGCAATATCCACGATTTTTCGCTGGCATTGTGCCCATCGCTCGGTATAATCCGCGACGTTGCTACGGTGCATCCAACCTTCAACCGCAAGGAGAGGACATGCAGCGGGATATCCGTCGCCAGAGGACCAAGTTCGAGACGGTGGAACCGCTCGGCAAACGAGTCCTGATACGCAAGGACGAAGACAAGAAGGCAACCAAGGGCGGCATCGCCTTGCCGGACAACATCGAGATCCCGACCATCACCGGACGCGTGGTCTCGGTCTCCGCCCAAATTGCGGCGGACGAGAACTTCCCGATTCGCCAGTACGACAAGGTGCTGTTCAACCCCAAGGGCTCCGTGCCCGTGGACTTCGAACCGGGCAACCAACTCTTCGTCGTTCCGATTGACGACGTGGTCGCGGTCTTCCGGCATCGCTCTTGACCCGACAGGCATCCATGTGCGCATTCCCGCGACCGCTTCCCCCTCGAGCGCTGATCGGGATGGTCCATCTGTGCCCCCTCCCGGGCAGTCCTGCGGAATCACCTCCGCTCGACGAGATCGTCCGCCTGGCCGTCGCCGACGCCAAGGCCCTCGCCGATGCGGGCTTCGACGCCCTGATGATCGAAAACTTCGGCGATGCGCCCTTCCGGGCAACCGAGGTCGATCCGCACACCGTGGCGGCCATGACCGTCGTCGCCCGTTGCGTACGCCGCACCGTCAAGCTGCCACTGGGAGTCAACGTGCTTCGCAACGCCGCCCGGGCCGCCCTGGCCGTCGCCGCCGCCGCCGAGGCGGCCTTCGTCCGCGTCAACGTGCACGTCGGCGTGTATGCCACCGACCAGGGCATCATCGAGGGCCGCGCGGATGAAACCCTCCGCTATCGCCGCCGGCTGAACGCCAACGTCGCCATTCTCGCCGATGTCCATGTCAAACACGCCCTGCCCCTGTCCAATCCGAACATCGCCGAGGCGGCGGAAGAGGCCGCCTATCGCGGCATGGCCGACGGCTTGATCGTGAGCGGAACGGCCACCGGCAAACCCACCCGCTTGGATGACCTTCGGGCCGTGCGGCAGGCCGTCCCCGATCGCCCGATCTACGTCGGCAGCGGTGCGTCCCCTGCCAGCATCAGGCAGCTCCTTCAACTTGCGGACGGCGCGATCATCGGTACGGCCGTCAAGCAGGATGGCCGGACCACCGCTCCGGTCGATCCGTCCCGGGCCCGTGCGGTCGTCCAGGCCGCCAGGAGTCGATAGCATGGTCAAGCCCCGTATTCACATCACCGCGGTCGGCAGCCCGGCACCCGATGTCCTGCAGCGCCTGGGCGTCAGGAACGTGGCCGGACTCGCGAAGCTGGCCCAGGCCGGCGCCGGCGACAGGTACAAAGTCACCGCCAGCGCGAAGATGATCCTGGCCAGCGAAGTCGATAACCAGGGCGGTCGTTCGGATGACGATGCCCGGGCCAGGGAAATCGAGTCCGTCCTGGCCGACGATCGGGTCGCCGCCCTGGTCACGATCCGCGGGGGCGCGTGGTTCGCTCGGCTCCTCGATCAGATCGATTGGGACGTGCTCAGACGCCGCCGGAGCATGATCCACATCTTCGGCTTCAGCGAGATGACCACACTGGTGGCCATCGCCAGTCAGTATCCCCGGGCGGTCGGTCTGTACGATCTGGGACCGACCTTCATCTTCGCCGGAATGAAACGCTGGGCCCTCCAGAACATCAGCACCCTGGTCGACCCGGCCAAGATGTCGGCCGACGAGCGGCAGGGATTCGCCGCCGGCTGGGCCACCGCCGAGTTCCCGCGGGAATTCACCGAGTTCTTCGGCGAAGTCGCCGGCGCCGTCGAGGGCAGGGGCGCGCCACGCGTGCCGACCGGGGAATTGCTGGCCGGCTCACTGCCTTCACGCAGCCGCATCACCATCACCGGCGGCAACCTCAGTCTGCTGATGCCCTTGCTCGGTTCGCGATTCGCCGCGGCGATCGATACCCGAGGCAAGTGGCTGGCGATCGAGGATCTGAACGAACCCGCCGATAAGATCGACCGCATGATCGCCGCCCTGAAGCTGGCCGGCCTGTTCGAGCGGGCCCAGGGCGTCATCCTCGGCGATTTCCACAACAAGGACGACGACTTGACCGCCGCCGCCTGCAAGGTGCTGCGATACCATCTGCCTGAACGGCGAACGCCGATCGTGCGAATCAACAACTTCGGCCATATCTGGCCGATCGCCCCCTTGCCCATGAACCGCCCGGTCACGCTGGTCTGCCGACGCCGGCGCCGGGGTAAGCCGTCGGTGAGCATCGAGATCCCCTGGCGCGAATGGGCGAGGTGACGCCCGTGATCGAGTTGAAGCAACAAGGCGGCGACGTGCTCCTTCCGGTCAAGGTGGTGCCTAAGGCGTCACGCGACCGGATCGTCGGCGAGCTTGACGGGGCCCTCAAGATCGCGGTGTCGGCTCCGCCGGAGAAGGGCGCGGCCAATAAGGCGGTCTGCACCCTCGTTGCCAGAACCCTCGGGATCCGCACTCAGCAGGTGATCGTCGACAGCGGCCACGGCTCGCCGCGGAAATCCCTGCGGATCACCGGTGTCACCTCGGCCGACGTCGCCAGGCTGTTCACTTCTGGATGACGATCATCGGGTACCGCCCGACGCGGAGCAACAGCCGCGGGAACAGGTCTTCGATGCGGTAGAGGAGTCTTACGAAGAGCCCCCCGAGCAGATTGTCCGGCACGAATCGTCGCGAGAACGCCGTGCCCATCACGCGCCACGCACGAACCTGCAGCCGCCAGGTCCGTGGGAATGACTGCTCAAACCAGCGGTAGGGATAGGCGTGGGCGTAGAGCGGCGGCCGGTCGGTCGCGGTTTGCCCGCCGGCCCGCTCCTTGGCCGGCCGTCGCCTCGACCACCCGTTGTGCAGGCGATAGAAACCCGGGATCGTGGCGCACCACCGCTCCGCGCGAAACAGCCGCTTGATCTTCGCCAGGAGCGGGTATTTCCGTGTGTACAGAATGACGCAGCCACCGTCGCGGGCCGTGGCCCGATGCAGCTCCCGGACCGCACTGGCCTGCTCGGCAGCCGGCACGTGGTAGAGGATGTGGGCCGCCACCACCGCGTCGAAAGCACCGTCCTTGAAAGGCAGGCGAGTGATGTCCGCCTGCACGTAGAACCCACGACCACCGAGCGTCTCGCGGGCCTGCTTCAGGGCCTCGAACGAGAAATCCGCGCACACCCGGCGATCATAGCCCGCGGATTGCTCAAGGTACTCCGGGTGGGGGATCGGCCCCGAGCCGGCATCCAGGAAGAAGCGACCCTTGGCCGGAATGTACCTCTGCACGCGCCGGTTGGTCTGCAGGTAGTACCACTGGACCACTCGCCGGCTGTCCTCGAAGAGCACGACGTCGTTGTAGACACCGGTCGCGTCCCGGCTCCAGCCGAAATGCTCGTAGAACGTCCGGACAATGCTCTTGTCATGGTCCATCGGACACCGTCCCTCGTGATCGCCTCGGAGAACGACGCTCCCCACGTGTTATCGGCACACGGGGCCGCCCGGAACAGATGGCCGCACGGCCGGCGGCAACCTGCTGCCCCTCCGATCGTACGCCGCGAACCCTGGACGATGAGACGGGTGGTCCAAAGGCCCGCCGGGCCCGCCGAGGGACGCCGACGATGCTCCTCTCAGATGCATTGAGAACTCGCAGCGGGTGCGCCCTGCGAAGCCCGCCCCGTCACATGCCGTGAGTCCGATAAAAGAACACTTGGCATTCCAAAAAGAGGGGCTCTGGGAAGGTCTGAGACAATGAGAACAACTTCATTCTGGCCTCATCTGCTCTTCATGCGGTTGGGCTAGAGTCTGAGGGTATCAGGTCACGGTGTACACGATGACGCGATAGGCGGTATCTCGATGCCGGGGAGTCGATGGACCTTCAGAGCTTGACCGTCTGGCTGAAGCGATTGGCGGCTGGGCGGCCGGAGCCCGGCTTGGCACGGCTCCACGTCCGTTGCGGGATGTTGTTTCCCGCCACGCTGGTCGGCCTCTTGTGCCTCGCGGTCAACGGGGCCTCGAGAACCGAGGTGGTCGAGATCCGGAACCACGGCCCGGTCCCCCTGGTCGAGCACACCGTGCTGATCACCCTGACCGCCGAGCAGGTCCACCTTGGGGGTTTTCCTCCTGATTTCGGTAGCGTTCGGTTCTATCAGGGGTTGAATGCAGACACACCGATTCCCTTCTGGATGATGGATGAGCAGCCCGGCGTCTCCGCCACCTTCTGGGTGCGTGTGCCCCGGCTGCCCTCGGATTCCGGCTTCATCACCTACAGTTGGGACCCGCCTGGAGGGCCGCGCTACGAGCCTTCCACGCTGACCGCCCGCCTTCTCGCAAGCGATGGCATACGTCTCTCGCTCCGCACCGACCCGCCGGGCAAGACCACGACCCACCCGACGGTGGTCCCGGCTGAGGGATGGATGTGTCGGTTGTCTCCTGAAACGCCGCCGACGGTGAACCGCGTGCTCGTGGACACCATGTTCCCCCAGGATCCCAGCCCGGCTCTGAGCGCCAACGAACTCGAGAACCCCGAGCTCTGGCTCAGTACCGACGGGGGGCTGACCTGGGATTGGCCGCCGGACGTGGCCACGAATCCCGCATGGAAGTACCACAACAACTGGATTGTCGGGCCGCCCTCGGGTCCCGACGGAGGCAACAACTCGGATCCCGAGGCGATCTTCCTGAGGGCGGGTTCATTGCCCAGCGGCGGGCCTGCAGCAGATACGCTCCGCGTGTACCACCGGACCAACTCGGTCGGGCACGCGGTCTTCTTCGACGACCTGAACTCGACCGACGGAGCCTGGACGGGCGTCCAGATCTCGGCCTTCAACCCGACCAGCCTGGTGGGCCCCTACAACAGCTTCACCAGCCCGACCGTGATTCAGGAACCCGACGGCAGCTTGAAAATGTGGGCGATGAACTTGCTGGGCACGAACACCGCGGTCATGGTCGCCTACAGCTCTCAGGACGGGGTGACCTGGACAACGCTTGGCACGGCCGACATGGGGCTGCCGAAAGGCCTCTGGGGACCCTGGCATTTCGACGTGATCAGAGAGGGCGGGGTCTACTGGCTGATGGGCAGCTTCGGAGCGTTCCGGGAGAACAAGACCAGCAAACGCGACGTCTACATGCTGCGGTCGGAGGACGGCCTTCATTTCAGCCTCCTGCTGCCCACCGTCCTGGAGCCCGCGTCCGGCTGGTTCGGCATAGGAGCCTATCGCCCGTCCATGCTCTACGTGCCCGGCGAGGGCCTGGAAATCTACGTCGGCTGCAACGCTCGCGAGTCCAGCACTCCCGGTGTCGGCGGCACGGGTCGATGGTTCGACGCCGGCTGGAACCCCCATCTGCCCCGGTCCGCACCAGCCATCTCAACCGTGTTCTGGGGCAGCGCCCGGGACTTCGTCTCCGACGCCGCCCACTGGCCCCACCCCTGGTTCAAGATCGACGACAGCCAGAATGCCACCACCCTCCTCGCGGTCGAGAACCTCCTGGCATTCGCATCCCAGTCGCCGGTGATTCCCAGGGCCAGGGTGGACTCCAACTTCCTTCGTCCTCGCGATCACGAGTACCACATGCGCTTCAAGGTCGATCCGGACAGCTACGTGGCCCTTCAGGCTTCCGGCTCCTACGGCCCCTGGATCGATTCGTACCACGGTGGCCTGCCTCCCAAGAGCGGAGTGCAGTTTCGGTGGGGCTCCCGGTATGTGCCCGTCGCCGGGCCGGTCCCGCTGGGCGACATCAACGCTTTCCACACCATGCGGTTCCGGCGAGTCGGGAACGTGGGACATCTCTGGTGGGACGGCGGTGAGCTGCCCCCCGGCCCGTTCGAGGTGCTCGGCGCGGACACCGCCGACGATCTGACCTGGCAGATCGCCCGCACCGATGCCCCAAGCGTGGCCATGTACGTCGATTGGTACTTTTATCGCGATGCCGTCGAACCCGAGCCGACGACCAACATCGGCTGCGACGACCACGATGCCTGCACGGCCGACGGCTACGACCCGCAGAACGGCTGCATCCATATCGCCAAGGACTGCGACGACCATGACGCCTGCACCGACGACAGCTGCGATCCTCAAGTCGGCGAGTGTGTGAACGCGCCCAAGTCCTGTGACGACGGCGATCTGTGCACGATCGACCGCTGCGACCCGCAGTCCGCGTGTCTTCACCAAGCCGTCTACTGCGATGACGGCAATCCCGGAACCGAGGACCGCTGTGACCCGCAGACCGGGCGCTGTGTGCACGCGGCAACCCCCAAGCTGGTCAGCGCCGTCTCGGTGAAGACCCACGGTGCGGCAGGTGATTTCGGCATCGATGTGACCGTCGGAGACGCAATCGAGCCCCGGGCCGGCGGGCCAACCCTGCTCATCGTCTCGTTCGACCGGCCGGTGCAGACGATCAACGGCCTCGATCTGGCCAGCGTGAGCCTCTCCAGCGGCCGGGTGGACGCCCTCGTCGTCGCCGGAACCACGGCCACCATTCTGCTGAGCGGGGTGCGCGACGGCGATAATCTCATGGTGGGATTCCCTGGCGTGGTGAATTCACAGGAGGGAAGCCCGGTATCCGCAACCCTCTGCTTCACGGTCATGTCCGGCGACGTCAACGCGGACCGTCGCGTCAACACCCTGGACATGGGTAGGGTACGCTCCACCCTGGGCGAGCCGGTGAACGCCGCCAACTTCCGATCCGATCTCTCCGCGGACGGGCGAATCAACGTCCTGGACCTCACCCGCGTCCGCCTCAATGTCGGTCAGATCGCTCCCGGCAGCTGCTCGTAGTCATCGCCTTCAACGCCCGGTTGGCGATGGCCCCAATGATCGCCAGAACCGCCAGTCCGACCACCAGGGTGATGAGCCATTGCCCGGTCGACGAGAAACTGCGCGTGCTCAGCTCGGTCACCTGGGCCCCGACATACACCGCGAACACCGTCCGCGGGGCAATGCCCGCCAACGTGCCAAGGGCGTAGACCGGCCAGCTCACCTTGGTGGCGGCCATCAGCAGATTGGTGATCGCAAACGGAGAATTCGGCGGAACACGCAGCAGCGTGACAATCAGCAGCGTCTTCCAGAAACCACCACCAACGAGAGCGGTATACACCACTTTCCACTTCGGCTGCTCCTCGATGAGCCTCACCACCCGCTCGCCCGAGGCCCGGCGGGCAATCACGTAGGCCAGCGTCGCGGCCCCGAGAATCCCCCCCAGGGCGGCCAGCGACCCCGTGAACCGACCGAAGCAGAAGCCCCCCGTGATCGACTGGGCGTAAGTCGGCAACAGGGCAAGACCCGCCAGCAGCGAGTAGCCGACCACGTAGATGACCACCCCCTGGTCGCCTTGGCCACGCAGCCAGTTCCCCGTCCAGCTCAAGGACCCCAGCAGCACGAATCCGCCAAGCGCCGGAAGCGTGGCCGAAATCACCGCCAGCACACCCGCTGGACCTAGATGACGAAGCAGGGCAATGACTTTCCGCACATCCCACGGACCCGAGGCGTCGAACGATTCGGACACGCCGGCTTCCGTCGAGCGCGATCGCTCTTCCGTCGGTCGTGATGCCTGATTCACGGTGCAAGGGTAGGACCGCCCCCCATGCCCGTCAACGTGCCGACGCGCTCCGGCTCGATTCGCCTCGCTCCACTCCCTCAACGCGTCTTCTCCATCAGCCAAAGCAGGTTCTTGGCCAGCTCATCCAGCGTCGTCATCGCTTCCGCATCTCCGGCCACCTCCCCCTCCTTCATGCCCTGGCCCACGTTCCAATACGTGCTGCCCGGGACAATCATGCCGTTGATCAGAAACCACATGTTCAGTTCCGCGAAGGTCAGAAGCTGCCCCGCCCGGCGGGCGGGAACCACCGCCGCCCCAATCTTGCGGTTGAGAAACTTGGTGCTCACCCGGCTGACAAAGCCGACCCGATCCAGGTACGCCTTGATCTGCCCGGTCAGCGAGCCAAAGTAAACCGGCGAGCCCAGCAGGATCACATCCGCGGCCACGGTCCGGGCGATGATCGCGTTGCCGTCGTCATCCCGGCCATGACACTTCCCGTCCCGCTCCCGGGCGCAGGCCATGCATGCCCCGCAGGGTCGCAACGCATACTGCTCCAGGAAAAGGTCGTCGACTTCGTGGCCCGCCTTGACCAGCACCGAGGATACCCGCTTGAGCATGACGCCCGTGTTGCCATCAGGCCGGGGACTGCCGTTGACAGTCAGAATTCGCATGGTCACGCCTCCATTCGACTGTTAACTCAACCCGATAACCCCTCCAACCGATAAACCGGATGGACCAGGGCAAGAGCGCACGGTGAAACCTGCGTGGACCGGCTTCCGGCCGCTCGGTGACCAGGCTTCCCACGACGCACCCTTTGCCCCGGAGCTTGTGGCCCGCCGGTTCGCGGGCACATTATAACCTATTGCCACACGGTGAATTAGACCGGGAGGAACAGTATGAGACTCCGTGCCATGGTTCGCAAACTCGAAATCGCGCTGATGACGATGGGCCTGGGAGCGGCGTTCTCCATCCCAGGTTGCGACCCCGACGTGTCCAACGCCCTGATCAACGGGCTGGGCGAGACCGCCGTGGCCGCCAGCCAGGGCATCACCGAGACGGCTTTCCAGGCCATCCAGGCGATGTTCACCTCCGGAACCCAGCCGGCCAGCACCACCATGGGCGGCGGAACCGTACCATCGGTCTGATAAACAGAGCATTGCCCGCGCGGGCGTAACCACGCAGCGTTTCCATGCTCCTTTCCAGTTGGCAGGGCTCGCCTTGCGGACCACACCCAGGGTCTGCACGACGAGCCCTGTTCGCGTTGCGTGCCCTTTCCGAGGAACTTCGATCACCCTGCAGGTCCACGCCCCGTACCTCCGCTCAACTCCCATCCCACTCGTCTCCCCTTCGCAGCCGGGCGATCGCCTTCCGCCCGTCCCGGCCCGGCAAAGAGGCCGGATCCACCCGCCCTCCATGCATCCGGCCGGAGTGGAAAACCCGGCCTCAAGCGTGCAGACGCACGATCGGGCAACTCGGTAGCCCCATGGCGATGGCCTGGCGAACCAGGTTGAACCAGCGTGTGCACCGGTCGAGGACCACGCTGTCGGCCGTCGCGATCAACGCCTCGCTGGCCGCCAAAACCGCATCCGGATCGGCCACCAACTCCACCTGCCATGACCAGCCGTGGCCCCCCGCGGCCGCGAGCAGCGTCGTCCTGAGCCGGCCGCTGTTCGAGACCGGCCGATCCAGGTACCACACTGCCCCTGCAACCCCAAGGTCCGCCAGCACCCGCCCAATGAGCTCGCTGGCCGGCATCGTCTCCTTCACCTGCCGAAACGTGCCGTGCATGCTGGCCATGTCCCGGTAGCAGCCATCTCGGCCCTCGAGTACCACCCCCCCGGCCAGGGCCGCCTCGATGCTGGTCAGAACGTTATAGCCGTCAATCAACAGCGGCTGGTCTCGAACCTCCACCTCGGCCGCCTCCGTCCGCCGCCGATGTGCCAGGGACGCGTCGCTGCACGCACAGCGCATCACCGCCATACGCTGCCGCTCGTTGAGCTGGAAATGATCACCGACCAGCTTGAGGGCCGACTTCTCCGCGTACCCGCCCGTCAGCAGCCAGGAGAGATCCTCGACCGCGCGGCAGAGCATCGGCCAGGCGGTCGGCGCGAATAAGCGATCATCCTCGGGATGTCGGCCGCGATGGGTTCGCCGGTCAGGCACGAATGGCCTCGCACCAAGTCGTGAAGCGGGTCGGTCGGCACAAGCTTGGCGTGATTCACGTGGCGGTCGCCGCGCGTTGCTGCCTTCGACTTCCTTCGGCTGCCGAAATACAGGCCGCGGAACCGGCGATCGACCGGCTCGTGAAAGACACCAGCCCCCAGCCCAGCCCCTTCAGCCCATTGTGCCACAGAATCTCGCCCGTGCCCGGATCGAGACAGAACACCTCCCCTCGCGCCGAGGCCAGGAGCTGGTTGCCGTCGAGGGCCAGATTGACAAAGTCGCCGCCCTTCAGCGGCGTACGCCAGATCTCCTCGCCCGTCGATCGGTCCAGGGCAAGAACGGTCCCGGCGATGCCGATAAACACCGGTTCCTCGTTGGGGCGTTGCATGACGAGGCCTCCTTCAAAACGCGCGGACAATCCACACCCGCCATCCAGGAGGATAGACGAGGCCTGTCCGGTCTTCTTTCTGGAAAAGGCCCCTTGATCCTACAAACAGGGCCGCAACGATGTCAACGCGACCGGGATCGCCCGCCAAAACGTGCTCCCACCCGCCGCGACAGTCGTCACCCGCTGCCTCTCGGCGCGAATCGCCACGCGGACAGATGCCCTCCAGGCAAACCCGCCCGGCGTACCCTGCTTGTATCGACGGCCAACCAAGTTACACTTGTCTGCATCATGGGCGCCACGCTCCCGGTCTTCACCTTGATCCTGGGTCTGCTCCTCGGTGCCGCCGCCGCATGGCTTGTGCTCCGCGGCCGCATCGCCGACGCCATCCAGCTGGGCCGCGCCGAGTCGGAAGCCCAACGGGCCGCCCTCCAGGAGCGACTCCAGGGCCACGAGCGGCGTCTGGCCGAACTCGCCGCCGAATCACAGCGATTGAACGGCGACATCGACCTCATGCGCGAACAGGCTCAGGCGGAAACAGCCAAACGATCCGCCGCCGAAGAACAGTGCCGCCAGATCCCCAGACTCGAGGCCGTCCTCAAGGAGAAGGAAGCCCAGGTCGCCGGCCTGCAGGAAACCGAGAAGGCCCTCAAGGCAACCCGGGCGGAACTCGAAACCAGACTGGCCGAACAGGCTCGCCTCGCTGAAGAGAAGCTCAAGCTGCTCGAAGAAGCCCGAGTCCGGCTCTCCGACGCCTTCAAGGCCCTGGCGTCGGAAGCTATGGTCAGCAACAACCAGTCCTTTCTCGAACTCGCCCGGGCCTCTTTGGAGAAATTCCAGGAAAGCGCCAAGGGCGACCTCGAGAAGCGACAGGCGGCCATCGGGGAGTTGGTCAAGCCGGTCGCCGAATCACTCAAGGAATTCAACACCCGAATCCAGGGCATCGAGAAGGAGCGAGTCGGAGCCTACGAGTCGCTCCGCAGCCAGGTCCGGTCGCTCATCGATACCCAGAACCAGCTTCGGTCCGAGACGTCAAACCTGGTCAAGGCCCTCCGCTCCCCCGTGGTCCGGGGGCGATGGGGCGAAATTCAGCTCAAACGCGTGGTCGAGATGGCCGGCATGGTCGATCACTGCGACTTCTATGAGCAACAGAACGTCGAGGGCGATGAAGGCCGCCTGCGCCCCGATCTGCTGGTCCGCCTGCCGGGCGAGAAGAGCATCGTGGTCGATGCCAAGGCCCCCCTGGCCGCCTACCTCGAGGCCATCGAGGCCGGCGACGACGAGCAACGCAAGGCGAAAATGGCCGAGCATGCCCGCCAGATCCGCAACCACGTCACCACCCTGGCACGCAAATCCTACTGGGAGCATCTCCAGCCCGCCCCGGAGTTCGTCGTCCTCTTCCTGCCAGGCGAAACCTTCTTCAGCGCCGCCCTCGAGCAGGACCCCGCCCTCATCGAGTTCGGCGTCGATCAACGCGTTATTCTGGCCACTCCGACCACCTTGATCGCCCTGCTCAGGGCGGTCTCCTACGGCTGGCGCCAGGAGAGCCTGGCCCGAAACGCCCAGGACATCAGCGAGTTGGGCAAGGACCTCTACAAGCGGATCTGCACCATGAGCGCCCATCTCGACAAGCTCGGCCGCAACCTCGGAACCGCTGTCGGGGCCTACAACGACGCCGTCGGCTCACTGGAAGCCAAAGTGCTGCCCTGCGCCCGACGGTTCAAGGACCTGCAGGCCGCACCCGCCGGCACCGAAATCAACCTCCTCGAACCCTTGGAAAGAACCCCCCGAACGCTCCAGGCCACGGAAATGCAACCGGAGCTGCCGCCCACGCCAGGCGACGAACCGCCTCCCAATGCCCCGCCCGACAGTTGATCCGCAGCCCGTCCGCAATGCAGGCCCGCACCCCAGCCCAAAACCCGCTGTCGGGAAGGGCGAGTCATCTCCCCAGGAGCCAGCCTGACAGGCCGAAGTAGAAAGTCAGCGTGACAATGTCGGCGGAGGCAAGCACGATCGGACCGGCGGCGATCCGCGGATCACGATTGAACCGGTGAATGGTCGTCGGAATGAGCACCCCCACCAGGCATGCCGTGAGCATGGCCAGGGCAATGCTCGCACCGATGGAGAGCGAAACCAGTCTCGATCCCTTCCAGACGAACGCAACCAGCCCCACCACCGCTCCGCATCCCGCACCCAACATCGCCGCGGTGGCAAACTCCTTACGCAGATTGCCCCACAACCGCAGCCAGTGAATCCGCTGGGACTCCAGCCCCACCAGCGTCAGGGTCATGGATTGCATGCTCACACTCTCGGCCAAGGCCAGCACCACCGGGATGAACAGGGCCAGCACGATCACCGTGTCGAGAAACGCCTCGTAGCACCCGGCAATCAGGGCACAGAGAATCCCGCCAATAATGTTGCACAACAGCCAGGGAAATCGGTCCACAAAGCTGCGCCACGGAGATACCTTGCGCCCAAGGGCCACGTGAACGCCCATGAGCTGGAACACGCGTTCCGCCTGCCGGCGCTCGAAGCCCGTGACCGCCTCGTCGGTGAACAGGCCAATATCGATGGCCCCGGCCAGACGCCCTTCCGAATCAACGACTGGCAGGGCGAGAAACCGGTGCTGGCCGAACGACTCGCATGCCTCCAACACCGTCGCCGTCGCCTCGATCGCAACCACCTGGGTGTCCATGATCGCCCGGACACACTCCGAGGGCGGGCTGATCAGTAGCCGGCGGGTCGAGACCACGCCGACCAGCCGCTGGTCGGCATCGGTGACGTAGAAGTAGACGACCTTATCGCTCAGGTCACGCGCCCGCAGCTCCGTCAACGCCTCGCTCACGTTCATGTCTTGGCGAAGGGCAGTGCTCCAGGCACGCATGTGCAGCGACACCGGGTCGTCCAAATGCTGGGAAGCGATGAATCTGGTCATCGGGGGAAATTATAGAGAACGACCGCATCACCCGAAACCCCGGAGAACCAAACCGGGCCCCTGATCCTTTGGCACCTGTGTCAGTACGTGCGCCGCCGGCGCCTCGCCGGGGCGGATTCAAGCGGCTTGTCCGTCTCACGAAATCTGCTGCGATAGGCTCTGAGGCGGTCGACGGGGCCCGGCGGGCATCAATGAGGGGCGGGACGTCCTGAGGTCGCCTCGGCCACCTTTCCCGCCGAAGACGCATTCCTGCGCCGGTCGCTCAAGACCTGTTCGCCTCTCAGCTTCGCCCGCAGCCTAGCGCTTACGCGGAAACTTCGTCTGCGTCATCCAGGCCGGTCGCGAGCGGCGGATGTCATAAACCACCCAGCCGGCACAGATCGCGGTCACCCCGAAACTGAGCGTGCCGAACATGAAGACCAGGTTGCTCATGTTCTGGGCCGAGGCCCGACGCCGGCTTTCCTCTTGCGACTCCCGTGTGGGTTGGGTCGTCGCCGGCGCGGAACTCGCCGGCAAAGTGGCCGCCGGCGAAGCAGCTTCGGCTTCCTGCGGCGACGGCGCAATCATGAAACTTATAACGATCAGGCCAATGCCCACCAGCAAGGCGGCAATGCCGATCCCGATGACCTTCAGACGACCGTGGCTCTTGTGGGCGTGCTTCATGATTCAAGACTCAACACAACGGCAATTTCGTCACAATTCGCCTGCAGCGGGCAGCGAACACAGTCGGTCCAGACCTTGTGCGGCAGTGTCTCCTTGGGAACCTGAACGAATCCGAGCTTCCCGAAAAAACGATCCTCGCGGGTCAGGGCAAACACCTTGGCCAGTCCCAGCCGGCGACCCTCCGCCACCGCCGCCCGGACCAGGGCCGAGCCGATCCCCCGACCCTGCCAGCCCTCGGCCACGGCCAGGCTCTTGACTTCCGCCAGATCACGCCAGGCTAGCTCCAGTGCCGCACAACCCACTACCCCCTCCACCCCCTCCACGTTCTCCACCGCTACGAAGAAGTCCCGCAAGTGCTCGTACAGATCGGCGTGCGAACGAAACAGCATCCGATTGAACTCGGCATGACCGGTAATCAACCGGTGGATCTCAGGCACATCGACCATGGTCGCAGGACGAATCACCGGCCACTCCCCGCCGCTCCGGGCGGCAAACGGAGGGCTATTCTATGACCCTGGTCCGCAGCCGGCAATTGTCTACCATATGACAGAACCCGCGACAACGGGTGCGGGCTATTGACCACCACCAGACAGGAGCACGCAATCATGAAGGCAATCCGCGTTCACGCCTTCGGCGAACCCGAAGTCATGAAGATCGAAACCGTGGCCGATCCCAAACCCGCGGAAGGCGAGGTGGTCGTCGCCGTCCGGGCCGTCGGCGTCAACCCCGTCGATACCTACATCCGCAGCGGTCAGTACCCGGTCCTGCCCAAGCTGCCCTACACCCCGGGAATCGATGCCGCCGGGATCATCGAAACGGTGGGCCGGGGCGTCACCCGCCTGGGTGTCGGCACCCGCGTCTACGTGGCCGGGGCACGGTCCGGCACCTACGCGGAGAAGGCCCTGTGCCGCGAATCCCAGGTCCACCCGCTGCCCGACCGGCTCTCCTTCGCCCAGGGGGCCGGCGTCTACGTCCCTTATGCGACCGCGTACCGGGCCCTGTTCCAGCGCGCCCAGGGACGACCGGGCGAGTGGCTCCTCGTCCACGGAGCCACCGGCGGCGTCGGACTGGCCGCCCTCCAGTTCGCCTCCAACGCCGGATTCCGGATCATCGCCACCGCCGGCACGGAGCAAGGCCGAAAACTCACCATCGAAAACGGAGCCCAGTTCGTCCTCAACCATCACGCCCCCGACCACTTCGAACAGGCCCTGACCCTGACCAGCGGACACGGCGTGGACGTCATCCTGGAAATGCTGGCCAACGTCAACCTCGACCGCGATCTGCCCCTCCTGGCCAAGAACGGGCGAGTCGTGGTCATCGGCAGCCGCGGCCGAATCGAGATCGACCCCCGCGCCACCATGGGCCGAGACAGCGCCATCCTCGGTATGGCCCTGCTCAATACGCCCGAGGCCGACCAGATCACTCTCCACGCGGCCATCGGGGCCGGATTGGCCAACGGTGCCCTCACGCCCGTGGTCAGCCACCAAATCCCTCTCCCCGAGGCCCCCCAGGCTCACCACCAAATCGTCGAGTCGCGAGCCCACGGAAAGATCGTCCTCCGAACGTGAGTCGCTATCAGCAACCTCCCCCGGCCGGCAAACATCACCCCGGCCAGGACAAAGCCCCGATCCGGCTTCCGACCTTCCCGCGGAACACCCGTCGTGTTCTTCATGGCGAGCGATGCCTGCGGCCTCGGCCGGTAACCAGGCCGTGCCCCAACCGCTCAAAACGTTCTTTGACATCCTCAGAAGCGGACATCCTGCTTCCCAAGGTGTTCTTGAGCTCAACCCCGGGAAGGCAACATTGGCTTCGTTTGGCGCCGGGCTTTTCGTTGATCGCGGCCAGCAACCGCTCTGGCAGCGTCAGCAACGCGGTTCGACGACCGACAACCAGGCCTCAATTGGGTTCGTTCCACCCCAACCCCTGACGCCCATCCGCCCGACAACCGCCCCTCCGACTTGGCCGGCAGGCGCCACGGCAAGGTGAACTGGTCCAGCAACTCTGAAGATATGCGCCCTGTGGCCCCCTGACCCCCCTCGTACAACTCCGGACAGTGCAGCTCCGTTCAGCCGCCCAAGCCGCCGACCGCCGACCCCTTCGCCTCACCTCTGCACGCGCGCCGAACAGCCTTTGGCCAACGCCTCGACCTCGTCGAGCTTCGCCATGGTCACGTCGCCGGGGAACGTGGTCAGCAGGGCACCGTGAGCCCAACCCAGCCGCAGGGCCTCCTCCGGTGAACGGCCGGTCAGCAGACCGTACAGCAGGCCCGCCGCAAAACCGTCGCCGCCCCCGATCCGGTCAATCACGTCAAGCTGGCAGGTGGGGGTCACGTACCGCCGACCGTCCAACCACAGCACCGCCGCCCATTCATGCCGGTTGGTCGAGTGAACCTCCCGCAGCGTGGTCGCCACCATCTTCACGTTCGGGAACTGCTCGACCACCCGCTCGATCATCTTGAAGAACGTGTCCGTATCCAGCTTCGACTTGGAGGCAACCTCAGGTCCCTGGATGCCCAGACCTTTCTGCAAGTCCTCCTCGTTGCCGATCAGGGCGTCCACGTTGCCGACAATCTTCCGCAAGACCTGCTGAGCACGCTGCAGCCCGCCGATCGGGGCCCATAGCTTCGCCCGGTAGTTGAGATCAAACGAGTTCACCGCCCCGGCGGACCTGGCAGCCTGCATCCCCTCGAGGATCAGCTCCGACGTCGTCTCCGACAGGGCCGCGAAAATACCTCCCGAATGAAACCAGCGAACCCCTCCGGCGTGGATCTTCGCCCAGTCGAAATCGCCCCGCTTCAGCAACGCCCCGGCTTCGTTCGAGCGGTTGTAGAACACCACCGGCGGGCGAACGCCCTGGCCGCGGTCACTGTACACCGTCGCGATGTTCGGCCCGCGCACCCCGTCGTGCTCGAACCACTTGTAGAACGGCCTGACCCCCGTCTCCCGCACCCGACCCTGGACCAGCTCGCCAATCCCGTAGTTGACCATCGCCGTCGCAATCCCCGTCCGCAGCCCGAAGCAGTCCGCTAGCCCGGCCGCCACGTTGTATTCGCCCCCGGATACGTGAATGGCCACCGAGCGAGCCTTGCGGAACGGAATCACCCCCGGATCAAGCCGATGAACCACCGCCCCGAGGGCCAGAAAGTCCAGATCACATGCGTCCTGACGTACCTTCAAACCGACCATGGATCCTCCTCGATCGTTCGATCATCAGTCGTGAAATCAAGCACTCGGCGGGTGCTTCGCGTCGCCGGCGAACCATGCTAGCCGGGCAGGGGGGCTTGTCAACCGGCCTCGCGGCCGGCATCCTTGGCGGGCCAGATGCCTCGGGCTATCTCCCAGATAATGTCCAGCCGGGCGGTGAACGTGACCGTGGCATTGTCCTGCTCGTCGAAGCTCGGCCCCTCGGTCTGCTGAATGGTGCTCTCGATGGCCGAGATCGCGTCCGCCGGCCTGCCCAGGTGGGCGAGCAGGCTATCGAGGTTTATGCCACCGGGAAGAGGTAACTGCTCAACCTGAAGCCACAGCTGGCGCCTGGCTTCGATCCCGGCCGCCCCCGCCGCCATCCGCCGCCGAGCCTCGCGACCGGCAACGTTCGCCGGCGGCTGACCCGTGACCTTGACGCTCAGCGTACGCTCCACCCAGACGGGCCGCCCGGCCATCGACTCGACCTCGGCCGCCCCCGGCAGACTGGACGCGATCGCCGGGGCAACCGCGAAACCGTCGAGAATCAGCGGATCCTGGAACTCCGGGTCCACCGCCCGCGTTAGATCCGCCTCGATCGGGTCGCCCGAGTCCTCCGCCCCTCGGATCAGGATCTGGAGCACGTCGGTCCGGCCGATCTCGTCCGACACGCGACAGATGCCCGCCGGTTCATACACCGCCTTGGGCAACGCCACGGCCCGAACCCGCCGCCCGACCGACTGGCGAAACGCCGGAAACCGGCCCCACAACTGCCCCACGGTCTGTGTCGGCGTCAGTCGCCATTGCCCCACACGCTCCAGCAGATGCTGCCGCAGATCGGTCTCGGCCGCCGCTCGAACCAGGGCCAGCTGGCCCTCGTCGCAGTGTCGCCACCCGACGGGCAGCCCGACCACGCTCCGGTCAGCCCTGACTCGACCCACGCCCCCGAGGCTCGGCCGGCCGCGGCTCTCAATCTCCACCACCGACCGGTCCGCCTTCGGAAAGAACCGGGCCGCAATGTCCTGCAGCATCTCCGCCAGCCGCTCCATCGGCAGCGAGACCTCGACCTCGACCAGGTTCCCCGGAAGCGGCCTGGCCCGGTGCTCCACCTTCGATTCTAAAAGGCTCTCTCGTAGTCCGCGATCGGCGTCGGGCACCACGCCGAGCAGGCCCCCCACGGTCCATCCGCCCGCCAGGCGAATGGCCATGACCTCGTCGACCAGCTCCTGGAACGCCTGGTCACTCGCCCTCTGCTCGACGCCGGCCGGCTGGCTGTCCGGCGCCTGAGCCCGGGCCGCAGTGCCGACCATGACCAGGACGGTCGAGCCCAGCAGGCTCAGGGCGACGACTCGCGCCCACCCCCATCGGCCCGCAGCCGCCCGGCTCTGCCGAGAGTCGTCAACCATCGACGGGAAAATCGACATGGTCGCATCATACTCCAGCCGCCGGGGCATGAAAACGCGGGTGCCGGCCGATCGCCAACACCCGCCCCACAACGTCGCTGCCTACGCCTCGACTGCCCGGGTCATTCCACGCGGTCAGGCACCAGAACCTCCCTACCGGGCGACACCATCCTCGGCTCAGTCCGCTCGACGCGGTCGGGCACCAGCGCCTCGGTGCCGGGCGATACCATCCTCGGCTCGGCCTGCTCAATCCGCTCGCTGCTCTGATAGCTCCGGACCTCGCTCCCGCAGCCGGTCAAGGTGGCCAGTGTCCAGGCCGGGACCGCCAACCCCAGGGCGATCGTGAAACACCGCATGTCAGACTCTCCTTCCTGCTCGACCGTCCGTCACGTCTGCCGACTAGCCGCCTTGGCCGGCCCGAATCCGTCCGTCAATCAGCTCCCAAACCTGCATGCCCGGAACGACCACCGTCACCGTGGCCATGTCGCCGTCGAAGGTCGTCCTTTCGACCCGGGAGTTCACGATCACCGCATCGACCGAGCTTCGGATCTCGTCGTGCCGGGCGATGAAGTCCTTGACCACGACGTTCGATTCGATGTGCAGGCCCATCACGTGTTCGGCCAGCTTGCGCTTGGCCTCCAGTTCCGCGGCCCGGGCCGCGAGCAGTCTGCCCTGCGGCGTACCCCGCTTGTCATTCGGAGCCATGCCTTGGCCATCCATCGTGATCCACTCGGTCGCCCACGGAGGATAAGTGGTCTGCAACACGGCCTCCGCCTGCTTCACGTACTGCGGCGGGGGTATACCCATGCCGGAGGCCTCGAAGACCTGGCCCTGGATCTGCTTGGTCACCTCGGTGACGTCTGTTCCCTTGATGCGGTCTCCCTGGATGCTGCGGCTGTGCAGCTCCTTGATCACGTTGATCACCGACTCCATTGGCACCTCGATCGTGACCTCGGCGATCGGTTCGCTGGAATGGAGGTATTCGCGGGTAACTTTGAACCCGACCAACATCTGCTCGGTGACGGCGGTGATCTCGTCCGACTGGGCCACGAAATCGCGAACCAGGGTGTTCGAGGTGACCCGCAGGCCGCCAATCCGTTCGGCGAGATTCCTCAAGGCGACGAGTCGGGCCGTCCGGACGGCCATCATCCGGGCTTGAGGACCCAGCTTCTGCCAGAGCGGCGGAAACGGCGGTGTCGGCGGGGGAGGCGGACCCTTCTCGATCACTTGTTCGACGCCGGCCGGCAGGTTCGGCGGCAGATCCGGGCGCGGGGCGCCGGTGCCTATCACCTTGATGACCTCCGTCCGGACTTGCTGGTTCATGTGCTCGATGTCGTGACCCTTGATCCGGTCACCCTTGTAGTGCCGGGTGTGGACTTCCTTGATCTCCTGGATCACCCGCGAGACGGTCACCTCGGCCGGCACCTCACAGGACTGGTCGCTGAGCCACCTCGGCTGGCCCAGCTTCACGCCTCGGATGAACGTGTCCATGGCCGCCTGGATGGAGTCGCTCTCGGCGACGAAGTCCTTGACGTAGGTGTCGGAAGTGATCTTGAGGCCCTTGATCGCCTCGGCCAGCTTGCGGTAGGCGTCCGCCTGGGCGGCGCGCATGCTCAGCAGCTTGTTCTCGGCCGCAGCGGTGTCGATCTGGGCGAATGCGGGTATGACCGTGCCGCCTGTCATCAATATAGCAATAATTCGTGTGACAGTTCTCATGTTGATCTCCTCGGGGTCATGGTCGCGAGCACGGAGCATGCCTTATTGCATCAGACACGCCCTTGGCGGGCCTGGTTAGGGGCTCTGGACTCATTTGCCTGGCGGCCTTGCTGATTTGCCTGTTGATCCTGTGGATTTGCCTGGTGATCCTGCGGATCTGCCTGGTGATCCTACGGATTTGCCTGGTGATCCTACGGATCTGCCTGGTGATCCTACGGATTTGCCTGGTGATCCTACGGATTTGCCTGGTGGCCTTGAGGACTGGCCTGAAGGTCTTGCGGGTCTGGTCCTTGCGGGCTGGGGCGGGTCAAGGATCGGGGCTGCAGGTTTCCTTGCCGGGCCCGCCCGACATGATCATCGCGATACCTCCGGCCACCATTATCTTCCCCGTCACCGCAGTCGCTCCGGAGCACCTCTCCTTGCGGCTGCGAGTCCGTTTCCGGTGCGTTGAGTCTTCCCTTGGGCGGAGGGGTATTGAGGGGGGGGAAAATGAACGCCGATCATCTGCCCCGCGTGCACTGACCTGGAGCGGACGTCGGCTTGACGGATCTGCGTCACGAGTGTGGATTTGGCTATTGGGAATGAGATGATATAATGCCCAGCCGCTTGCACGGGGTAACCGCGAGGTATGGAATGCAGCCATTCTCGACATGGATTGTAGGCCCGGTTGGGCGACTCTTCGTCGGTGGTATTCTGTGGGTCTGTGGCGGCTGTCAGTTGGCGGTTTATGACGCCGACCGCGAGGTGTACCGCCTGATCGAGAAGCGTCAGCAAGCGGCGTTGGGCAAGGCGCAGGATGCCCGGATCGACCAGGAGCGGTGGCCGGCTTGGAAGCGCCCGCCGGTTGCGGGAGCTGATTCGCCGTACAGGTTCGTGCCGCACCCGGTGGATTCGAAGGTTCCGTCCTCGTTTGACAAGGTGGCGACTCAGCCGGCCGGCGGGCGTTCGGCGGAGGCGGGTCCGGCGGTGCTGGCCGTGCAGCCAGGGCCGGGCTCGGCGGTTGATTTCGGCTCCGCGGCCAGCCGGCCGACCGACATGTTCGGGGCGGTGACTCCTTCGGCGGCATCGGCGGAGACCCGCCCGGTCGCGGCCTCGGGACCGGCATCTCCTGGTGTGGCGATCGGGCCGCTGACGACCGGGCCGGCGGAGAGCCAGCCCGGGGGTGAGCCGGGGCAGGTTCTGTCCCTGGCCGATTCGCTCGGTTATGCCTTCGGGCATGCCCGCGAGCTTCAGAACGCCAAGGAGGACCTCTATTTAGCAGCTCTAGCCCTCTCGTTGGAGCGGCACCTGTGGACGCCCCAGCTGGTGGGTGAGATCAGCAGCCAGTACGCCAATTACGGGCAGATCCGGAACTTCGATCACGCGATGGACATGGTCTCGAGCGTTGCCGTTCAGCAGAAGCTGCCCTACGGAGGTGAAGTGACCGCTCGGGTGCTGGGTACGCTGATGCGCGACCTGACTCACCACCTGACCGCGGGCGAGACCGGCTCGCTGGTTCTGGAGGCCCGGATTCCGCTGCTTCGCGGGGCGGGGCCGGCGGCTTTCGAGTCCCGTTACCAGGCGGAGCGGGATCTGATCTACGCGGTACGGGCCTTTGAGCGGTTCCGCCGGGTGCTGGCGGTCGACATCGCCGGGGACTACTTCAACCTTCAGCAGCTTCGCCAGGAGATCGTCAACGAGGAGGAGAGCATCAAGTCGTTCACCAGTGAAGCCGAGCGGGCCCGGGCGCTGTGGCAAACGGGGCGCATCCTTCAGCTGGAAGTACAGCGTGCCGACCAGGACCGCCTGGTGGCGATCAGCCGCAAGATCGACGCGGTCGAGGCCTTCCAGAGTGCCCTGGCGGACTTCAAGATCCGGATCGGCATGCCCATGGAGCAGCGGATCGATGTTCTCCCGTTGGGGGACCCGAGTGCGGGGGCGGAAGAGGGTGCGGGAGGGATGGAGACCACCTCGCTGGAGCAGGCCCTGCGGATGCCTGATGTGCCCGACGAAGAGGCGGTCCGCGTCGGCCTGAAGTACCGGCTCGATCTGCTGAATGATCTCGATCGGATCGACGACACCCGGCGCGGAGTGGACATTGCGGAGAACAATCTGCTGCCGGACCTGACCGCCCACGGCACGGTGACCATGAACACCGACTCGAGCGAGTTCGGCATGTGGAACTTCAAGACCGACCGAACGACGTCGCGGGGGCAGCTGACGCTCGAGTTGCCGCTGGATCGCTACCGGGAGCGCAACGACCTGCGTACCGCCCTGATTGTCAAGCGCCGTGCGGAGCGGGCGTATCAGCGGTCGCGAGACCTGGTGGAGCTTCAGATTCGCCGGGCCATTCGCCGGGTCAAGCAGCAGCAGGAAGCCCTGCAGATCCAGATGATCAACCGGGACGTGGCTCTGCAGCGCCGCGAGGGAGCCCGCATCCGGTTCAACCAGGGCCGGGTGAGCAACCGCGAAGTAGTGGATGCGGAGAACTTCCTTCTCGACGCGAGAAACAGCCTGGCTCGTGCCCAGGCGCAGGTTCGTCTGGCGATTCTGCAGTTCCGGCGGGACACGGAGACGCTGCGGATCGACGACGAGGGGCACTGGCCGACGTCCTCGCTCCGCGTGGAGGCAGGGACCGGTTCGTCTGAGCCGCGACAGGCGGGCGGCTGACGCCGGGGAGTGCTGAGGCGGGGGACGGCCGGCTTCCACAGGCGTTTGGAGCGAGTTATAATAGACTGTCTGGAGGTTGCGTTTTGAGTACCGCCGAAGTCGATACCCTCAAGTCGCCGGCGATTTCCGGGGTGCGAACCCATCCCCTTGCAGCAGAGGAGATGGCTGCTCCCGCGGAAGCGTCGGAATCCACCTGGGATCATGCCGGCTCTCTGCCCAAATCGAGGCGAATACCCTTCGTGGTGGCCGTGGTGCTGATCGCGGCGGTGGCCGGCTACATCGGCTGGGGAAAATGGGGCAAGGCGAGTCCGCTGGCCTCGATCCAGCTCTATACCGTGCTGCCGAAGAGTTTCCCGGTCATCCTTCAGGAGAAGGGTGAACTGGACGCCTCGAACTCGATCGATATCCGCTGCGAGCTCGAGGGTCACCCGACGATCATCTATCTCATTCCCGAGGGGACGCAGGCCAAGAAAGGGGACGTGCTGGTCGAATTGGCCAGCGACACGATCGTGGACGCGATCCGTGACGGCGAGATCAAGGAAGTGACCGCCAAGGCGGCCTACGAGGCCGCGGTGAAGGGCCTGGAGATCCTTCAGGACGAGAACGCGAGCAAGATCCGCAAGGCGAGTCTCGATTCTGACCTGGCCAAGACCGCCCTCGAGAAGTTCACGCTTGGGGATTCCGTGCAGTCGCGGCAGGTGGCTCAGCTGGCCATGGAGAAAGCCAAGTCGGTGCTCAAGCGAGCCCAGGACACGCTCACGGATTCCAAGGAACTCTTCAGGCAGTCGTTTCTCACCCGCCTGGAACTGGACAAGGACGAGTTCGCGGTTTACGAGGCCAACCAGGACCTGGAGAAGGCCAAGCTGGCCCTGGAGGTGCTCGAGAAGTACAGCATCCCAATGGACCTGGAGAAGGCGAAGTCCGTGGTCACCGAGGCGGAGAAGGAGCTGGCTCGGGCCCAGAAGGCGGCTGCGGCCAGCGAAGCGAAGGCCGTCGCCGAGGTGGAAGCTAAGAAGCGAGAGCTGGGCATTACGCAGGAGAAGCTCGCCAAGCTGCTCGATCAGCGGGACAAGGCGAGGATACTGGCTCCCGCGGACGGCCTGGTGGTCTACGCCCGCGGCGAGAATCCGTGGCGCACAGAGAACATGATCGAGAAAGGAGCCACGGTTCACGAGCGGCAGTCGCTCATCACCCTTCCGGACGTGAGCTCGATGAAAGTGGTCGTCCGCGTGCACGAAGCCCAGACGGAGCGCCTTCAGCTCGGCCTGCCGGCCAGTGTCGAGATAGAAGGTTTCACCGGCCGGAAGTTCAGCGGGCGGATCTCCAAGATTGCGGTCCTGGCCGATTCGCAGAACCGCTGGATGAATCCGAACCTGAAGGAATACGTGACCGAGATCCTGCTCGACGGCGAGTTCACCGAATTGAAGCCGGGCGTGACGGCGCGGGTGGAGATCCTGGTGGCCCAGGTGGAGAACAGCCTGGCCGTGCCGATCCAGTCGGTTTTCGCCAAGGGTGCCGAGTACTATGTCTTTGTGGAGCGGAACGGGTCGGCGGACCCCGTGCCGATCGTGCCTGGCCTGGCCAGCAACGAGTTTGTGGAGGTCAAGAAGGGGCTGGAGGGCGGGCAGAAGGTCTACCTGGCAATCACCGACGAGATGAAGCTGAAGCTGCCGGATGCCGAGGGCGGCATCTCCGCGATGAGTCCCAAGTCGCGGGCCAAGAAGCCGGCGGTCTCTCCGGCGCCTGCCCCCCCGTCCTCCGACCAGGGGGCGCCCGGTTCAGCCAGGGAGACCGACCGAAGCGCCGGTAGAGGTTCTGAGAGGGGCGAGGCCCAGGCGGGTTCGGCCGGGCCGCCGGGTGACCGGAACTCGGTCAAGCCGCAGAGAGGCCCGGGTCGACCGGACAGGAGCGTGGCCCGGCCGGAGTCGAGGCCCGACACGAGCGAGATCCGGAAGTGAGCATGCTCACCGCCACTGGTCATGACAATGCTCCCCTGGCGTCGCTCGAGCAGATCAAGAAGGTCTATCGCAAGCCCGGGACGAGTGTTGAGGTTCATGCTTTGCGGGGGATCAGCCTCACGTTCCACCGGGGGGAGTATGTGGCCATCTGCGGGCACAGTGGCTCGGGCAAGAGCACGCTGATGAATCTGATCGGATGCCTGGATCGGCCCACCAGCGGCCGTTACCTGCTTGGCGGCGACGACGTGGCCAAGCTCGATGACGACACCCTGTCGGAGATTCGTGGCAGCCGGCTGGGCTTTGTCTTCCAGAACTTCAACCTCATTCCCCAGTTGACCATTCTGGAGAACCTTGAGGTTCCCCTGTTCTATCAGCGGGTCCCGGTGCGGGATCGGCGCGAACGGGCCATGTACCTGGTCGAGCGTGTCGGGCTGAGCAGTCGGGCCCACCATCGTCCGATGGAGCTGTCCGGCGGCCAGCAGCAGCGGGCGGCTATCGCCCGGGCGTTGATCAACGACCCGTTGCTCATTCTGGCCGACGAGCCCACCGGCAACCTGGACACCGCGACGGGTGAGATCATCCTGGATCTGTTTGACGAGCTGAACAGCAAGATCGGCAAGACCATTCTCATGGTGACCCACGAACCCGACGTGGCCGCCCGCTGCAAGCGGGTTATTGTCCTTCGCGACGGGCGGATTCTCAGCGATGAGCGCCAAATGCCAGGGCGACCCTCGCCAGGGTCACGGCAGCCAGCAGTAGCTCATTGACGTTCACGTGCTCATCGTTGGCATGGGCCTGCGACAGGTGCCCCGGCCCGAAGGTGACGATCTCCGCGTTGGGGAATTCGCGGGCGAAGATCCGGGCGTCGCAGGAGGCACCCCAGCCGCGGATCGGCTGGTCGGCGTAGATGCCCGTCTGGCGTCCGGCGTGGAGCATGGCCCGCATCGCCGGCCCGTCTGCGGGGCGGGCGAACGCCGCGTTGTGCAGCTTGTCGAAGGTGGTCTGGCATGTGATCGCCCCCTGCGGAAGGCCCTCGCGGATGGTGTAACCCCGCACGCCCTCCTCAACCGCCGCTCTCATTCGTCTGCAGACCTCGTCCAATTCGTGGGTTGGCAGGAAACCCTGACCGCCTTCGAGGGTCAGGGTTCGGAGCGGTCCTCGGTTCTGCAGCGTGACCGTCAAGCCGGCCCAGGCCGGGCCCTGCTCCCGCCGAGCGGTGACCAGCTTGCGGACGATGGCGGCCGCCTTGGTGATCGCGCCGTCGAGCCGATCCACCGAACCCATGTGGCCGGTCAGGCCGAAGACCTCGAGCCGGGCGGATTCGGGGGCGATATCTGTCCAGGCGGTGTGGGCCTTGAGGGTGGCGTCACCCGTGCCCGGCCGGGTCTTGTCGCCGTACCTCGAGCAGTACTCGGCCACGGCTTGGTCTACGAGTAGACGGATTCCGTCGCCCAGGCCGCCGGTCCCTTTCAGGAGCAGGGGGACGTAATCGTTGACTCGGGATGGGTGTTGCCCGTGCGGGCCGATGATTCCGTGGCAGGTTTGCACGGGGCGATGGGGGAACAGGGGGTGGTTGCTCTCGGACTTGATGCCGTCGCCGCATTGGCTCAGCGAGCCGACCGCAAAGGCCATCGCTTCGAGGAGGTGGTCCCGGTCTGCCGGGGGATGACCCGGGGTATCGGTGGCGTCGAGCCGGGCGAAGTACCAGACTGCCCCGCGGTTGGCGGGATGGAATCTCAGCTGGGTGCATTCCAGGACCAGGATGGCGTCGGCGGACGCATGGGTCTTGTCCAAGGCGACCGACAGGCTGCCGTTGCCACCGGTTTCCTCGTCGATGACGAACTCGAGGAGCAGCTCGCAGGCAGGCCGGATCCCGAACCGCTCGGCCAGGGTGTCGAGCAGCCAGGCGGTCAGCATCATGACCACGCACGGTCCCTTGTCGTCCACCGAGCCGCGCCCGTGGACTTGGTCGCCCTCGACTCGTCCGCCGACATGGGGGGCGACGGTATCGATGTGGGCATTGAGTGCCAGGACGGGCAGGTTGGGATTCGGCCATCGGGCGAGCAGGTTACCTCGCTCTCGGTAGGTTCGGCGGACGATGTTGTCTCTGGGTCCGGTCGTCTGCCCGGTGTAGTAGGGCAGGGTGAAATCGGGATGGTCGGCGATGTCCGGGCGGATGGGCACGCGGCGGCTGACCACGCTCGGGGAATGCGTGGTCAGGAACTGTTCGATGGCGTTGAAGGCCTCTTTTTCGGCCCGGGCGCAGGCCTGCGGGGAGGGCTTGGGTGTGGTGTCAATATTGACTAATTGAAGCAGTTGTTCCTTTGCCGTCTGTCGGGTGGTCGGATCGGTGAGCCACGATCGGAGGAAGGCTTCGGCTTGAGGCGGCAGGGTGGGGGCTGGCAAGGGGGGCATTTCCATAGGGGGGTGATTACAGCCCGAGCTTTACGTGACGTCAAGCCTTGATGTTAAGGTAGGCTCGCCAATAGAATAGGGTGTTCTGGCACGGTGGTTGTGCCGGCTGCCTACCGCCTGCCGATCCTGGTAGGCCGTGACTTGGGTATAACCGGCTGGTGGCCAGCCCCGAACTTGTTCCCCGGAATTGTATGGCCCGACGACAGAAGAAACTCGGCGAAATCCTGGTTGATTGGAAGATCATCACCCCCAAGGCGCTGGAGGACGCGCTCACTTATGCGGCCGACCACGATCGCCGGATCGGCGAGGCGTTGGTTGAGCTTGAGCTGTGCAAGGAGGATGACGTCACCAAGGCCTTGGCGACGCAGTTCGACATGGCCTACGTGGACCTGGACAAGTCCACCGACATCCGGGCCAGTCTGCACCTGATCCCGGAGAAGTTCATTCGCGATCATCAGGTTCTTCCGCTGGGTGAGGAGAACGGGCGTCTGAAGGTGATCATCAGCGATCCTCTGGATCTGGAGAAGCTGGACCTGCTGCGTTTCCGGCTGAATCCGAACCTCGAGATCTCGCTTGCCCCGCCATCGAAGATCAAGCGCTTCATTGACACCTTCATGTCGAAGGAGAAGAGCCTGATTGGCGAGACCATGGACAGCATTGATCAGGACATGCCTGACGACGAGGATGCCCTGAGCAAGGTTGCCGGTGACGAAGGTGACGCCCCGATCATCAAGTTGATCAACCAGCTGATCGGCGAGGCGGTTCGGATGAGGGCGAGCGACATTCACGTGGAGCCGATGGCCGACCGGGTTCGTGTCCGGTACCGCGTGGACGGTGTGTGTGCCGAGCGGGAGCGGATTCCCAAGAAGCTCCAGGGCTCGGTGACTGCCCGTTTGAAGCTGATGGCCGGCATCGACCTGTCGGAGAAGCGGATTCCGCAGGACGGCCGCATCAAGCTGAATGTTGGCGGCAAAGACATCGACTTCCGCGTCGCCTCCTGCCCCTCGGTTCACGGCGAGAGCATTGTGATGCGTATTCTGCGGCCCGATTCGGTCCGCGTCGGCATCCAGGCGCTGGGTTTCGAGGAGGACGACTACCAGATGTTCACCAAGATTATCCGCCGGCCGAACGGCATTTTCCTGGTGACTGGTCCGACCGGATCGGGCAAGACGACCACGTTGTATGCCGCGCTCCAGGAGCTCAACCGTCCGGACAAGAAGATCATCACCGCCGAGGACCCGGTCGAGTACAACTTTCCGGGCATGAACCAGTGTCAGGTCAAGGAAGACATTGGGCTGACCTTTGAGAAGATTCTCCGGGCGATGCTGCGTCAGGCTCCGAACATCATTCTGGTCGGTGAAATCCGTGACCTGACGGTGGGTGAGGTTGCCATCCAGGCGGCTCTGACCGGTCACCTGGTGTTCAGCACGCTGCACACCAACGACGCCCCCAGCGCGATCACGCGTCTGATCGATATGGGGGTCAAGCCGTTCCTGGTGGCCAGTTCGATCCAGGCGATCATGGCCCAGCGGCTGGTGCGTATTCTGTGTACCGAGTGCAAGCAGCCGGATCCGTCGCCGGACCCCAGCTATCTGCGTGTCCTGGGCTACACCCAGGCGGAGATCGAGGGCACCAAGTTTTTGCGCGGGGCGGGGTGCAAGCGATGCAATGGAACGGGTTTTCGAGGCCGGATGGGCATCTTTGAGATGATGACCATGAACAATGAGCTGCGTGAGCTGGCCTTCAACCGTGCCGCGACCAGCCAGATACGTCGTGCGGCCAAGGCCTCGGGCATGCGGAATTTGCTCGCCGACGGCAAGCTGAAGATCCAGCGTGGCACGACGACGCTGGAAGAAGTCGCCCGGCATGCCCAGGCGGAAGGTATCATTATCGACGAGTAACGTCTCAACAGATGAGCGCGGAGACACATGGGTACACTGCATATTGACCGTATCCTGGAAACCTGCATCAAACGCGGGGCATCGGACATTCACTTGACCGTGGGGCGACCGCCGGTGCTGCGGTTGCACGGGCACCTGCGGTCGCTGGAGACCAAGGTTCTCGAGCCGGAGGACACGGTCTCGCTGATGAAGGCCATTACTCCGGACCGCAACCAGCAGGAAATCCAGGAGGAAGGCGGCACGGACTTCGGGTTTGCGTTCGGGGATGCCGGCCGCTTCCGGGTGAGTGTCTTCCGCCAGAAGGGCAACCTGGCGGTGGTACTGCGACTGATCCCGAACAGGCTGCTGACCTTCGAGGAGATCGGCCTGCCCAAGATCTCCCAGGCCCTGTGCCGTCGGCCGCGCGGCTTGTTCCTGGTCACCGGTCCGACCGGTTCCGGGAAGACCACCACGCTGGCCACGATGCTCGACTACATCAACACCAACTTCGACCGGCACATTGTGACCGTGGAAGAGCCGATCGAGTACTATCACATGCACAAGAAGTCGCTGATCAACCAGCGTGAAGTCGGGTTGGATGTGCCGAGTTTCTCGGAGGCTCTGCGCCGCGTGCTGCGTCAGGACCCGGACGTCATTCTGGTCGGCGAGCTCCGCGACCTGGAGACGATGGAATCGGCCATCCGTGCGGCCGAGACCGGCCACCTGGTTTTCTCCACCGTTCACACCACCGGGTGTCAGGGCACGGTCAACCGGATCATTGACGCTTTTCCGCACGAGCAGCAGGAGCAGATTCGTGTCCAGCTCTCGACCAACCTGATCGCGGTGCTCTCGCAGGCCCTCTGTCCGAAGCTGGGGAAGGGCATGATTGCGGCCTACGAGTTCATGGTGGTGACGCCGGCCATCTCGAACCTGATCCGCGAGAACAAGACCTTCCGTATTGACTCGAGCATTCAGACGGGCAAGAAGTACGGGATGCAGTTGCTTGACGAGCACCTGCTGCAGCTCTTCAAGGACCACATCATCTCGGCGGAGGAGGCGATGGACAAATCGCGTAACCCCGGTGAGATGCAGGACAAGATCGAGGCCCTGGAGAAGGGCAGTGCGTTGCCCGGGCCGGAGGGTCCCAAGAAGCCCAGGGACGAGGGTGACGATCTGCCCAGAGGACCGAAGGCCTGAGAGGGGTGGCGGAGCGAAGCGGCAAGAGCACGGTCCGGACTCGGGCCGGCAGGTACGAGAGAATGAGCCATGGCTGAGGAAACATCGAAACCACCGGTGGTCCCTGACGGGTCGAAGCCGCCGCCGCGCAAGGGCCTTGGTCGAGACGGTGGCGGCGGCCGGAGGATGCCGCCCATCGGCCAGCTCAAAGGGCGTCCGCTGGGCCGCATCTTGATCAAGATGGGCAAGCTGAGCCGTACCCAGGTCGGCGAGGCCCTTGAGCTGCAGAAGACCAAGCACGGGCCGATCGGGCAGATCCTGGTCGAACTGGGCTATGTCGATGACAATGATGTCCGTCTGGCCCTTGGTGCCCAGGCCGGCATGGAACCGGTGGACATCTCCAAGTTTGACATTCCCACAGAGATCATTTCGCTCGTTCCCTCGCAAGTGGCCACCACCTATCGGGTTGTTCCCCTGGATTACGAGGCGTCCACCAAGCTGCTGACCATCGCTTTGGACGACCCCTCGAACTTCCAGGCTACCGACGATCTCAAGACGTTGATGGGCTTTCAGGTTCGGGCCTGCATTACCACCCCCGACGACATGAGCGCCGCCCAGGCGCGTTACTACCCGGAGGACAAGGCCGAATCGATCACCGACCTGATCACCGAGATTGCCGGCGACGAGGATCTTTCCAAGTTCGAGGGTCGCAACGAGTCGATCGATCTCGATGAGCTCAAGGAACTCGCCGACTCCAACCCGGTCAAGCGGCTGCTCAACCTGGTGCTCCTGCAGGCCATTCGGGACAAGGCCAGCGATATTCACTTCGAGCCGTTCGAGGACGAGTACAAGATGCGGTACCGCATCGACGGGGTGCTTTACGAGATGATGCCGCCGCCCCGGCACATAGCCGTCGCCATTGCCAGCCGTATCAAGGTGATGGCCAACCTGAACATTGCCGAGCGGCGTATGCCCCAGGACGGCCGCATCGAGCTCGCGGTGGCCGGCAACCCGGTGGACCTTCGCGTGGCCGTGCTCCCGACCATGTTCGGCGAGAGTGTGGTCATGCGTGTCCTCGACCGCGGCAACGTCTCGCTGAGCCTCGAGCGTCTTGGGATGCGCGACGAGCAGCTGGGCATCTTCCGCCAGCTGATCAACAAGCCCAACGGCATCATCATCAACACCGGCCCGACCGGGTCCGGCAAGACCACCACCCTGTACGCGGCCCTCAACGATTTGAACACCATCGACACCAAGATCCTCACGGCCGAGGACCCGGTCGAGTACGACATCGATGGACTGATTCAATGTCAGATCAACACTGAGCTGGGCATGACCTTCGGCAAGGCCCTACGGAGCTTCCTGCGTCAGGACCCGGACATCATCCTGGTGGGTGAAATCCGCGATTTGGAGACCGCTCAGATCGCCGTGCAGGCGTCCTTGACCGGACACCTGGTATTCACGACCCTCCATACGAACGACGCGCCCTCCTCCATCGCTCGTCTGGTGGATCTGGGCTTGGAGCCGTTCCTGATTACAGCCACGCTTGAGGCAATCGTGGCACAGCGACTTGTTCGCCGGATTTGTGAGAACTGCAAGGACGAGTTTCATCCGACCGAGGACATGCTCATGGAACTCGACTTGCGGCCGGAAGAGGCGGGCGGCAAGTCATTCATGTACGGGCGCGGCTGCGACTACTGCAACAATACCGGGTACCGCGGTCGTCTGGGCCTGTTTGAAATCATGGTGATGAACGACGAGCTTCGCGATCTGGTCATGAAGCACGCCTCGACGGCTTTGCTGCGTGACTCTGCCAAGAAGGCGGGGCTTCGGTCTCTTCGCGAGAACGGCCTCATGGCGATCTTTGAAGGCCTGACCACGATCGAGGAAGTGGTTCGCGAGACGATCCTCGAGGAAGTGTAGGAGACGAGGAGTGATCCGTTGTTGGTCTTCGGCGGCCGGGTTCGGATGCCCGATGGGTCTTCCGGTGACAGAGCTCTGAGGACTGAGAACGGATCACTCTGCACGGAGCGAGTGTCATGGCGACCTTCCAATATGAAGCGATGAATCAGTCCGGGCAGGAGGTCAAGGACGAGATCGAAGCCCAGACGACAGAAGACGCCCTGGCCAAGATACGCGGCCTGGGTTACTACCCGACGAAGCTCAAACAGAAGGGCGGCAAGAAGGCTGAGAAGGCCGGAGTCGCCGCCGGGGGGGCCAAGAAGAAGAAAGCGGTTGGCGGCATTGGCCGGGTCAAGGTCAAGGAGATCACCCAGTTCACCCGTCAGCTCTCGACGCTGCAGGATGCCGGTCTTCCGATCCTTCGCAGTCTGCGGATTCTCGAGCAGCAGCAGAAGCCGGGGATGATGCGGGCGATTCTCCGCAATGTCGCCGATGACATCGAGGGTGGGGCGACGCTGTCCGAGGCCATGGCCGGCCAGCCCAAGGCGTTCGACCGTCTGTTCTGCAACATGGTGGCTGCGGGCGAGACGGGCGGCGTGCTCGACGTGATTCTCCAGCGTCTGGCTGACTTTCTCGAGCGGGCCCAGCGACTCAAACGCAAGGTCATGGGGGCCATGATCTACCCGGTTGTGGTGATTGCCTTCGCCATGGGCATCGTGGCGGGCATCATGATCGCGGTGGTGCCCAAGTTCGAGGAGATCTTCAAGGACTTCGGCACGCAGTTGCCGGGCATGACCGTGGTGCTGATCAGCATCTCGAAGTGGTTTGTGAAAGGGACGCCGCCGGGTTGGGTGATTCTCTTGTTCACGCCGGTGATCGTCATTCTGCTCTTCAAGTTGCTGCGCATGTCGGAGGCCGGCCGCTACGGTGTCGACCTGGTTCTGATCAAGATTCCGGTGCTGGGCAACATTCTGGCCAAGTCGTCCGTCGCCCGCTTCACCCGGACGCTGGGTACGCTGCTGGCTGCGGGCGTGCCCATTCTCGAGGCCATCAACATCACCAAGGAGACGTCGGGCAACGAGGTGTACGCCCGGGCCCTGAAGAACGTCCACGACGAGATCCGCGAGGGTGAGTCGTTTGCCAACCCCCTGCGAGCGGCCAAGATTTGCGACGGCATTGTGGTCAACATGATTGACGTCGGCGAGGAGACGGGCGATCTCGACAAGATGCTCATCAAGATCGCCGACAACTACGACGAGGAAGTTGAGACCCTGGTCGACGGTCTGGTGAGCTTGCTCGAGCCGGTCATGGTGGTTGTGCTGGGCGGTATCGTCGGCTTCATCGTCATCGCCCTGTTCCTGCCGCTGGTATCGTTGATCAACGCCGTGTCTGGCGGCCAGTGACAGGGGTGTTCGTCTCGCGGGTACGAGAGATCGCCGGCCACGAACGGCGGTCTCTTGGCCATTGGGGTAACAGCCCCATTGGGTTGCGGACTGTGGATCCGCGAGCCTGCCGGGGGCCACGGCGATCGGCGAGCGTCGGGCGGTTCGCCGCGGCAGGCGGATCGCTGCCAGGACTGTGGTGGCTGCACGCGAGGTCGCCAAGGCTTCGCGCGTTTGCCCGGTGAGGGGCCGAAGAGGTGCGAGGGGGGGCGGCTGGGGAGGAGAGGGGATGGGCCGGGATGGGATTCCGGCCTCGCGGAGTGCCGAGATGGCGTATTCTGGAGCGGTCCGGACGTCCGGCGAGGCGGGATTTCCGCCCCGACGTGACTTTCTGCCCTCGGGCATGATAGTATATAAGGGGGAGGTCGGTTCGCGCCGCGCGTGTGACGCCGGTGGTGCCGGTCGCCTGCTCCTTGCCGAATCGGTCGTCGATCGGCATGGCCTTGTTCGATACCTCATACAGGAGTCGCACTCATGTTGACTCGTCGCGTTCACTCGTCTCGTCGATCAGGCTTTACCCTGATCGAGCTCCTCACGGTGGTGGGGATCATTGCCCTGCTGATCGGGATTCTGATGCCTTCGCTGTCCCGGGCCCGGGACCAGGCCAAGCGGACCAAGGTGGCCAAGCAGCTGGACTCCATCGGGACGAACCTGGAGATGTTCCAGAACGACTTCGGGCAGTATCCGGACTCGAGCCTGGCCTCGGATCCGTTGCTCAGCACCGGGCTCTTCCCGGACGGCCGCAACCTGTCCGGAGCCCACTGGCTGGCCCGGGCGATGGTCGGTTACGACACCAAGGGCGTGGATGCCAAGGGTCTGACCCTGGCCCGTTCGGGCACGTGCACGACCGCGAGCTTCAAGGATCGCAAGGGGCCGTACGTGGAGGCCGAGACTTACCGGCGAGACAATGACACGGAGAAGTTCCAGGTTGGCAGCGATTCCGATTTCGTGCCCACCCAGCGGATGGTGCTTTTCGAGGACTCCTACAAGTCGCCGGTTTTGTACTACCGGGCCAAGACTCAGGCGGAGTACCCCTTCACGGCCGGCGACACCTGGACGGGGGTCTACAATCTGAAGGACAACCAGGAGATCACGGGCAGCACGACAGCCGGTCTGAAGGGCTGGAACTTCACCGGCCAGGCTACGATCATCTCGGGCAAGAACGTGCTTCACCGCCTGGGGATCTTCGGTGCGACGAGGAGCGGAACGGTCATGACCCTAACTTCCGAGAGCAGTGAGCCGCAGTCTTTTGCCAGGACCTTGTACAGCGAGAGCTCGATAAAGGTGGCCAATGTTCTGAAGCCGGTGAGGCCGGACTCGTTCGTTCTGATGACCGCGGGCAAGGACGGGATTTTCGGGACGGCCGACGACGTGAGCAACATCAAGGCGGCCAACTGATCGTTTGTTGCGAGCCGGTACAGGATCTCGGTTCGCCGGCTGGGCATTGCACGGCTTTTCGTGGTGAAGTGCGCGACGGAATCTGAGGTGAGTCGGACATGAAAACGGCAACAAGGCATGTGGCGTCCATCGGGCTTCGGCGCGGTCGTCAAGCGGGTTTCACGCTGGTCGAACTCATGGTCGTGATCGGCGTCATCGCCCTGCTCATCGCGATCGTGCTTCCAGCGGTCAACAATGCTCGAATCAAGGCCAAGGCGGCCGCCACGAAAGCCACTGTCAGTGTGCTGGAGAGTGGCACGGAGCAGTACCGGGCGAGCGACCGCCTCGAGGGTGCCTATCCGCCGTCTGCCGCCGTCGCGGCGGTTTCGCCGCACGAGACGGGCAACGCCCTGCGTGCTTTCTATGGAGCCAACCTGATCGCCTGGGCTCTGGTCGGAGCGGACATGCTGGGCACGCCCGGCTTCAGAGATGTCAACAACGTGACGCCCGGCGGACGACCGGGCTGGGCGGACGATACGGGCATCAACCTGGAGGCGGTGAAGTCCATGTCGGGCTTGTACGCCCTCGACGGTGGCAAGCCGGTTCACCAGCGACAAGGGCCGTTTGTGGATGTCAGTAAGCTGGTATTCCCGAAGCGGGAATCCAACGGGACCAAGTTCGAGATTGCGGCATCGAAGACGAAGCTGAACTCGATCTGCTTCCTGGATTCGTTTGGTCAGCCTATCCTCTACTACCGGGCCAAGAGCACCGGGGTGTGGCCGGTCACGAACTCGGCCGCGGTTGACGGCATCTACGACCAGCGAGACAACTCCTGGTTCACCGGCAGTCCTCTGAGCGGCAGCGAGTTCATGAACTTGGGTGCAGGACCGCACCCGATGGCCATACTCCACGGTCCGAATGGCCAGGTGAGCAATCAGGCGATCGATAGTGGAGGCAACAGCTTCGTCCGCACGGTCTGGAATCCGGCGGCGGTGGGTGCGGTGCCTCGTCCCCACAATGCCGACAAGTTCATTCTGATATCGGCCGGGCCGGATGCTCTGTATGGCACTGCCGATGACGTCGCCAACTTCAACGTGAATCAGTAGTCGGCGTCTCCTCTCTTGACGCGTTTCGGCAAGCTCCCCCGGAAGGACGGGGGAGGGGTTCATTCTGCGCCTCTCGACTGCCGTCGGGGGTTTGTCGCGATTCCGCGGGCTCGATGACAATTCCCGCCGTGAAGAAGGAGGGCCGGTCTCGGCTTGATCCCTGGCCGGATTACCGGTAGGCTATGGCACTCGGTCACCCCACGACGGGCGGTGTTTTGATGCAAGGTCTTGTTTCGAAAGAGTTTACGCATGAGTAAGGCGATTGAAGCTCGCGTCATTGAGATGGGCAAGAACGTTGTTCGCATGACCACGGCGGCTGGTTCGGGTCATCCCTCGAGCGCGTTGTCGCTTGGGCACCTGGTGGCCGCTCTGATGTACTCGGAAATGCGCTACGACCCGGCCAATCCGTGGAATCCGGCCAGCGACCGGCTGGTGCTCAGTGAAGGGCACGCGGTGCCGGTGGTATATGCGGCGTATGCGGATCTGGGTGGCGTGGTTGGCCGGTCGCCGGAGCAGAAGCGGGCTCTGACGGTGAACGATCTGCTCACCCTTCGGGAGTGGGACAGCGAGTTGGACGGCCATCCGAACCCTGCGGAGGGTTTTCCCTTCTTCGATTCGGCGACAGGCTCGCTTGGTCAGGGGCTCAGTGCCGGGGCCGGTCTGGGTCTGGCCGCCCGGCTGAACAAGAGCGACAAGCGGATCTTCGTCATTATTGGTGACGGCGAGTCGCGGGAGGGGCAGATCTGGGAGGCCATCGATTTCATTGCCGACCACAAGCTGACCAACGTGGTTCCGATCTTCAACTGCAACGGCCAGGGCCAGGCGGACTATGTTTCGCCGCAGCAGTCGTCCAAGACGACGGCGGCGAAGCTGGAGGCCTACGGGTACAAGGTGGCGGTGATCGACGGGCATGATCTCAAAGAGATCATCAAGGCCCTTCGCAAGGTGGGCAAGGGCAAGAAGCCGCACGCGATCGTGGCGGAGACGGAGAAGGGCTGGGGCGTGAAGTCGCTCAAGGCTCACACCAATCATGGCAAGCCGCTGCCCAAGGCCGAGGTGGAAGCGGCGATGGCGAGTCTGGACAAGGCGGCGGCGAAGCGCGAGGTTCCGGCGGCGGTGAAGGAAGTGCCCCGGCCGCCTAAGCCTGGGACGCTCAAGCTGCCGAACCGCAACGGGCAGATCAAGATCGAGCCGTTCGGCGAGTCGGTCAAGCGAGCCAAGCTCGAGGATGCGTTGGCCAAGGGGAAGCTGTCGACGCGGCGGATGTACGGTGCGGCTCTGGTTTCGCTGGGGGTGGCCGACGAGCGGATCGTGGCGGTTGACGGTGATGTGAGCAACTCCACGTTTGCCGAGCCGTTCGGCAGGATGTTCCCGAAGCGTTTCTTCGAATGCAAGATTGCCGAGCAGAACATGATTACGGTCGCGGTCGGCCTGGCTGCCGGGGGGATGATTCCGTTCGCCAGTTCGTTCGCCAAGTTCCTGGCCCGGGGATACGACCAGATCGAAATGGCGGCGATCACCCGGGCGAAGATCAAGCTTGTCGGCTCGCACGCGGGCATTTCGCTGGGTGCCGACGGGCCGAGCCAGATGAGTCTGCCGGACATGGGTTTCTTCCGGGGCTATGCTTACGCGGACGACGGGCGGGGCAACCCGGCGGCGGTGGTGTTTCACCCGGCCGACGCGGTGGCCGCCTACCGGATGGTCGAGCTGGCCGCGAACACGCCGAGCATGTGTTACCTGCGCACCCATCGGCCGGACGTGGCCCTGATCTACCCGCAGGATGCGATCTTCGAGATCGGTGGCTCGAAGCAGCTGGCGGAGGGGGACAGCGTGACACTGGTTTCCAGCGGCTACATGGTGACGCCTGTGTTGCAGGCGGCGAAGCAGCTCAAGGAGTCGGGCGTGAAGTGCAACGTCTTCGACGCCTACTGCCTGCCGCTGAATACCGCCCCGATTCTGGACGCCGCCCGGAAGGCGAACGGCAAGATCCTGGCTATCGAGGACAATTTCGTAGGCGGCTTCTACAGCGCGATCGCGGAGGCCGCCGCTCAGGCCGGTGATGTTCGGGTTTTCGGCATGACCTGTCCGCGCGTGCCGAAGTCGGGCAAGAGCGGCGACATCATTCTGGGCAAGCTGGGCCTGGGCCCGGATGGCATCGTGGCGAAGGCCAAGAGTCTGGCGTAATCGCCGGGCATGGCTGTGGGCCGTATTCCGCGGCGGGGCGGCCGGGGCTTGAAGGGCGTTGTCGTCCCGGCGGTGATGCTCGGGTCGTGAGAGTGGCAGGGGTGCCTCCTTCCGTATTGTCGGCGAGGCGTCGGGGCCATCTCGCCTGAGGGCCAAGTCATGTATTCACTCGCTCTTGTCGCGGCGGTGATCCTGGCCGTTCCCGGCCGGCAGCCGTCGCCCCGACTGGTGGTCGAAGCTGAGGAAGTCGTCACCTCTTACGTTCCCGCGAACAACGGCGCCGGCCCGTCGTGGTGCTATGGCTCCACGATCGTTGCCCGGCAGGATGACGTTGTCTACGCCTCCATGATCGAGACCGGCAAGGACGTTCCCCCGCTGTGCAATACCCGCTGGCAGTTGTGGCGGCGTGATGCGGCCGGCTGGAAGCTCGTTCAGCACGAAGAGGTTTATCGTCAGCGCGAGCCGTGTCCGATTGGCGTATTTCGGGGCGGTCCGGTGTTCCTCTCGGTCAATCCGTCTACCGAGCCGCCCGGCACGCAGTATGGGGCCTGCCACCCGCTGGTCCTGCAGTTCGACGTTCGGAAACCGGACGCGAAGCCGGTGGAGCTCGAACCGGTGTGGGCGGCGGGCACGCGTTTTACGGACCATTCCTACCGGGGCTTCGCGGCCGACGGCGAGAGCGGGGAACTCCTGCTCCTGAACATCAACGCCGGGAGCGGCGAGCAGTACGTTTCGCATTGTGACCGCAAGGGTGCGTGGCACGCCCGAGGCACGATTCGCTTTCCCATCCGGTCGTGCTATCCCCAGGTGGCTCTGTGCGGCGGGGCTGCCCATGTCCTTGCCATCGGCGACATTGTCGAGCCGAACGAAGAGTGGCGCCGGCTGAAGCTGGAGAAGACCGGCAGCAAGTGGGACTACGTGTTTCGGCGGCTGTTTTACGCTTTCACGCCCGACCTGTCCGCCAAGCCATTTGCCGAGCCGATCGAAGTGGACAGCGTGGAGAAGACCGCTGGCCACATCACCAACCTCGATCTGTACGTGGATTCTGCCGGGGCGGCCCATCTGCTCTATCTGAAGCGGCCGCACCAGTACGCCTTCCTTCGCGACAAGTACTTTCCGGGCCAGCCGATGGTCAATCTGCTCGAATACGCGATCATCCGGGACGGCAAGGTTGTGTTACGGCGAACGTTGGCCGGTACGCATTCCGACGGTGGGAGGGTAGATCCCCTCTATGGGCGGTTTCACGTCGTATCCGCCCGGCGGCTGTGCGTGATCGTGGCGGGTACGGGCAGGGGTGCGGGCGGCAGGCCGGTGTTTGCCAACTGGTGGGGCCCGTTGGGTTCGGGTGACGGCGCGGTCGAGCTGGTGCCGGTGGAGATGACTGCGCCCATGAGGTCTTTTTTCACCGCCACGCCGCGCGGCGGCTCCCGTCCGTCGCGGATCATTGATCTGTTCGGCACGGCCGATGACAGCCTGAGATTCCGTTACGCCCGCGTCGTGGTCGCGGACGAAGGTAGTTAGGCGGCTCCACTCCGAGTGCGGCTCAATTGCCGGAGCGAGCGGGGGGCAGGAAGGGGCGCACCCGCTCGGCCAGCAACCGGTATCCGTCGGTGTTGAAGTGAAGCCGGTCGGCGACGAAGAGCTCGGGGCGGGCCTGCCCATCGGGGGTCAACGACATATCGTAGGTCTCGACGTACTTCAGGTAGTCGTGCTGTCGGGTATAGGCCTTGACCAGGTCGTTGAGGGCCTTGTTCGCGTCCCGTTCAATCCAGCGGGCCGGGGCCGGGCACAGGGCGATGTACGCGATCTGGGTCTGGGGCAGTCGGGCGTGGACCTTGGCGACAAACGCCTTGTATTCCTTGAAGACCTGGCTGGCCGACTTTCCCGCGTGGATGTCGTTTCCGCCGGCCCGGAGGAAGATCATCCGAGGCTGGTATGGAAAGATGATTCGCTCGGCGAAATGCGTGGAGTCAACGATCTGAGAGCCGCCGAAGCCGCGATTGACGACCGCGTGCTCGGGGAAATCCGCGGCGAGCGTTTTCCACATCCGGATCGTTGATGAGCCGATGAACAGGATCCCGCCCTTGGCCGGCGGCCTGATGCGGTCCGCCTGTTCGTAGGCCGAGATCTCCTTCTCCCATCGTGCGAAGTTGTGCGTGAGAGCGGCGGCCGGCGTGGTCGCAGGCGGGGCGGCGCTCCGTGACGGGGACTGGCTTCTCGGCCGCTCGGTGCAGGCGGCCGGCAGCACGAGACCGCACAGTACGATCATTGTGGCAATCCTGCTAATGGGCACGAGGGGCTCCTTTATCGAGAGACGGTTCAGAAACGAGAACTTCCGTGTTCTCACAGGGTTTTCCTCCGCCCGGGGAGGCGGTCAAGCTGCCGGGGCAGCAACCCCGGCGAAGACCTCCGCGGGGTCATCTCGGCGCCGACAATCGCCGCCGATCGATCTCGCGATCGGGTACTTCTGAAGCTGCGGCGAGCTTCCATCATGGTGAGCGGCCGCCGGCACGTCAACCCGGCCATGCCGAGGGCTTTCATCCGCTGTCGTGGCCAGCCTCGGATGCGACGAACTGGAACCTCAGGCGACCAGGAAAGGAAGTGTAAAGAAACGTGTGGAATCCTCTGGATAGTCCATCGATCGTCAGGCAATGAGGTCTTCTCAGGGACTGTGTGAAGGAGCGCACAAAGAGTGCTTTAGATCCAAAAGCCATTTTAGGGGGTATAATGAGGTAAGGAGTCTCGAGTGACCCGATCCCGCGGCATGGTCCACGCGAACGAGCGAACGAAGCTCGGCCGTGCCTCCGCCGGACGATCGCCGGTTGCGGCGCGGGCAAGGGCGTGCAATCGGCGCCGTCTGCTGGTGTGGCGCGTGAGCCGCAAGCCAAGTGTGCCCCGCTCTGCGTCCGAAGTTCGGTATCTCAAGCAGAGCAGGAAGGAGTTGGAGAATGCTGGCCCGAATGACTGGATATTGCCTTTGTCCGAGGCGACAAACGGTGCTCCTCATCCTGGCCCTGGTGGCCGGCGCGTTTCTTGCTGTCGGCACGACCTGTGTCCCGCCGGTGCCGACGGACCCTTGGGGTGGGGCAATGCTGGTGGATCAGGATGGCGATGGGATCGCGGATAGCCGGGACAACTGCCTGTCGGTTGCGAACGCCGGTCAGGCGGACGCGGACGGAGACGGCGTCGGGGACGCCTGTGACGTGTGCCCGGGCGAGCCCTCCGATCTCGGCCGGCCCGGCGGACGGCGGCTGAGGCCAGGTGAGGATGTACCCGGCCGCGCGGGTTGGTCGCCATGGCCGTGACGGCTTTTGGGCGAGCCCGGTGATTGGCGGCGTGTCGATCAAGCACCGGTTCATATACGACTGTTTCTATAGTATATTCATCCTGTAGCAGGTGGGCGGGCATCGGCGTTTTTCGACTGACTGTTGTGGTCAGGGGGGGAAGTGTTCACACGTTGTGGCCCAAGCGGTGACGGTGATTCGGTCGGGATCGACAGGCGACTTGATTGAGCGTTGTGGCGTCGCGGGCTCCTCTCTCGCGTGCGGAAGAGTGAGGCTGGGGCCTGTGGTCTGGGGGAGTGGTGGGGATCCAGGTTGTCGCTCGGTTCACATGGAGTTGAGGATCGCGGGGTTTTGGGGTAGACATGGAGATGTCGGACACCCATCGCCGGTGGCGACCTGGTGTATGAGCATGACGACTTCGTCCAATCGAGACCTTGAGCGTTATTCGCGCCAGATGTTATTTGCCCCGCTGGGCGAGGAAGGGCAGCGTCGGCTGCTCAGTTCGCGGGTGGTACTGATCGGCTGCGGGGCGCTGGGGAGTACGCTGGCTCAGTTGCTGGTACGGGCGGGGGTGGGGCTTCTTCGGATCATCGATCGCGACCTGGTTGAGTTGTCGAATTTGCAGCGGCAGGTTCTCTTTGATGAGGATGATGTTCTTGCCGATCTACCCAAGGCGGAGGCTGCTCGCCGGAAGCTGGTGAAGATCAACGGCGCGGTGACGGTAGAAGCGGTCGTGGACGACGTGAATCACGAGAATATCGAGGACTATTCCGAGGGTGCCGATCTGCTGTTGGACGGGACGGACAACTTCGAGACGCGGTTCCTGATCAACGATCTGGCGGTGAAGACGGGCCGGCCGTGGGTGTACGGGGCGTGTGTAGGTTCGCGGGGCATGTCGCTGCCGATTCTACCGGGGGATGGTCCGTGTCTGCGGTGCGTGGTGGATGAGCCGCCTCCGCGGGAGATGAGTCCGACGTGCGAGACGGCGGGTATTCTCGGTCCGGTGGTGGGGATGGTCGCGAGCCATCAGGCGATGGAAGCGATCAAGATACTGACTGGCCGGATCGAGGCCGTGGATCGCCGGCTACTGGTCTTTGACGCGTGGGCGAATCAGGTATCGCGTCTGGGTGTTCGCAGAGCTTACACGGACGGCGACTGTGCCTGCTGCAAGGGGCGGGAGTTTGCGTATCTGGGTGGACGGCTGGCCGGCCGGACGGTGACGCTTTGCGGGCGAAGCGCGGTTCAGGTTTACCCGGCGCACAGGTCGGCCATCGACTTTGCCGCTCTGGCGGCCAAGCTTCGGCCGATCGCCAGGGGTGAGCCGCGATTCAGCTCGCTGTTGTTGAAGGCGGTGGTGGACGCTTATGAACTGACCGTCTTTCCCGACGGGCGGGCCATGATCAGGGGTGTGGACCGGCCGGAGGATGCCCGGACGGTGTACGCCCGGTACATTGGGTCGTAGCATGGGGTGTGTGTTGCTGCTGCGAGGAGTCGTCGCCATCGACCGGCGGGAGGGTCGCACTGTGACGAGACGACCATCATTTCGCTTCTGGATCTGTGCCCTGGTGTTGTCTCTGCCGTTTTCCGGGGCATGGGCTGACGGTGGCGATGATCAGGAGGATCGCGTCCGGCTGATCAGTGGTGACATGTCGCTGGAATGGGACCTGCGCGTCGGGCAGTTTGATCTCTTTGGCCGAGACGGCGGTCCGCTGCTCAGGAATGCGACCAGCGCGGTGATGTCATCGTCGGGGGCGGTTCTGACTTCTGATGCTCGCTATGCCCGCAGCAGCGCGATTGTGGGGTCCGGCGATCCGGTTGTGGGCGGCCGCTGTCTGGTGGTGACGTGCAGGGATCAGGAGCGGATGCTGGATCTGGAGTTGCGGATCACGCTGCTCGGCGGTCGGCAGGGGGCGGTTCTGGAGTTGCTTTTCACCAACGTGTCGAAGGAAGACGTGCTTGTGCCTTTCTGCGAGCCGCTGCGGGCGGCCACGGATGAGGGGGGTGGGTGTCTGTTTGGTGCCCACGAGGGCGCCAGTCTCGTTGACGCGATGTTGACGAACGGGTGGATCTACTACGATTCGGGTCAGTTGCTCGCGTTCAGTCCGGCGACCTCGGACGAAGAGGTCATCAGCCATTGGAACGCGGCCTTTCACGTCCCGACGACGCAGGCGACCCTGGTGGTCGGATACCTGGACAACAGCCGGGCGGAGGGGGTGATCGCGGCGAGCTGGGTGCCGGCGGGCACGACGGAGGCGGTTCGGGCGGCGTTCAATCTGGCGGCTCGCTCGCTGTACAACGGCTACTTTGTGGTCAAGCCGGGCTTCACGGTGAGTTCGGGTCGATTGCTGTTTCTGGTATCGCCCGATCGGTTCAATGGCTTGGAGACGTACGCGGATCTTGTCAGGCGATTGTATCGTGTGCGGTTGAATCCGGTCATCAACGGCTGGTGTTCCTGGTTTGTGACCTACGGCGATGTGACCGAGAAAGAGGTCCTCAGGCATGCCGAGTGCGTCGCGAGGGAGCTCAAACCGTACGGCATGGAATGGGTGCAGGTCGATGACGGCTATCAGACCGCGTTTGGCAACTGGGAGGGCAACAACAAGTTCCCGCACGGAATGAAATGGCTGGCCGGCAGGATACGCGAGATGGGTCTCAAGCCGGGGATCTGGGTTGCCCCGTACGCCATCTCGGCCGATACCGATGTTGCCAAGAAGCATCCCGAGTGGCTGGTACAAGGTCCGGACGGCGAGCCTCAGCGCATCGTGCCCGAGCATCAGCAGCAGGCTCAGTACATTCTCGACGTGACTCATCCGGGGGCTCGCAAGTGGCTTGAGGGTTTGTTTCACACCCTTGCCCGGGAGTGGGGTTACGACTTCATCAAGACGGACTTCGTGGAATGGACTCTGCTTGCGGCTGAGCGCTATGCTGATCCCACGGTGAGCAAGGCTCAGGCCTATCGCACGGGTTGCCAGATCATGCGCGAGGCGATCGGGCCGGACCGGCACCTGCTGGACTGCGGCCCGGGGCCGGTGGTGGTGGGCCTGATTGACAGCATGCGGATTGAGCTGGACCGGCCGTCGCCGCCGTTCACCGTGTGGGAGCACTATGCGGGCTGGCCGAACAGCGTGATTCCCTCGGTGGCCAAGCGCTACTACCTCCACAATCGGATGTGGATCAACGATGCCGATCACCTTCGCACTCGTGACCTGAGCATCCCGCAGGCCCAGGCGGCGGCGACGAGCATTGCCTTGTCGGGTGGCACGACGATCTCGGGTGATCCAGTGGCCGACCTTGATCCCGAGCGGCTGGCGATTACCAGGAGAATCTTGCCTGCGTACGGCGAGACCGCCCGGCCGCTCGATCTGTTCGACCGGTCCCTGGCGGAGACGTTTGTGCTGACGATCCGTAAGCCGTTTGGGCAGTGGTGGCTGGTCGGGTGCTTCAACGGCGAGACCAGGGCCACGACTCGGGAACTGGATCCGGTCTGGCTGGGCCTGAGCGCGGAGCGGACCTACCTGGTCAGCGAGTTCTGGTCACAGCGGCTGATTTCGGAGACGAAAGGTCCCATCCGGCTCGCTCTGGAGCCGACCTCGGTGCAGCTGTTGTGCATTCGGGAGCGGCAGGGGGTTCCGCAGGTGCTGGGTACGGATCGGCATTTCACCCAGGGAGCGGTAGAGCTGGCCGAGGTGCGCTGGGACACGGCCACCAAGACGCTATCGGGTGTTGCTCTGGGCAAGCCGGGCATGGAGTGGATGCTGTCGGTATACGTTCCCGCGGGGTATTCAATTGATGAGAGCCCGGCGGCGCAATCCGGCCTCTCCGACATCGGTCTGGAGGTTCCGGTCTTGCGGGGCCGCCTGCGTTTCGAAGCGGTGGAGCGCAAGGAGTGGTCGTTGCGGTTCAAGGGATCCTCGACGTGAATTGCCTCATCGCTCCAGGCGAGGTTCGATCCAGACGGCCCAGTCGTTTCCGGGGCCGTCGCCGCCGTCTTCGGTCACAAGTTCCAGCGAGCCGACTCCCGAGACATCCAAGTCCAGGGTGCGCAGGCGCTGGTCCTCGACCAGGGTCGAGCGAAACAGCTCCTTGCCGTCTCCGTTCACAACGAACACAACTGATCCGCCGTGGCCGTCCTGGAGACCATAGCTGCTGCTGAAGCGTGTCCATTTCCTGTCAAGGGCCAGGGCATACCTGGCGGGGGCGTGGGCGAAGAGGCCCGATGGGTGGAACTTGCCGCCCACCTGGAGGAAGCAGGTGGGTCGCACTTCGATGATTACTTCGTCGCGGAGGGGGCGGCCCCAGCCGACGGATGAATGGGAGAACGCCAGCTCGGACACGGCGGCCTGTCTGGCATCCGCCGGGATGGTGGCGAGGTTTCTGGCCGCCGGGGGTTGGCAGAGTCTTCGCAGGTGGGCGGCCTTTCGCCGGACTTCGCTGTCCGCCGGCGCCGCTTCCTCGATCCTGGCGGCCAGGGATTCGGCTCTGCGAGGGTCTCCCGCGGCACGGGTCTTGACCGCCTCGCCGAGCAACCAGGCCTCGCGGAAGGCGGACAGGTCGGGCTTGCCGTCGCCGGCCACCTCATACTCGAAGGACTGAATGCTGCGGCTTCCATTCTGGTGGCAGACGGCCAGTCGCAGTTCCCAGTGTCCTGGGGTCAATTCGCCGATGGCCAGGTGGAAGCGGCCGTCCTTGTCGAGCGGACTGGTTGCCCCGAGGGCGTCATAGTCATCGCGGATTCTCGTCCAGTCGTTGTAGGCGACCACGCCGTAGGCAGGCGGTTTGGCGGCGAGTTGTCCGGCGAGGTGCAGCTTCTGGTCGCGGAAGTCCGCGCGGACGTCGAGCATGGTGGAGGAGGGCGATTCGGACGCGTTCTTGCGGTTGCCGGTGAACAGGGGATGGCCGGCGAGTGGCAAGGCCGACGCGGCACTGAGGAAGGTCCCTCGCCCTTCGCCGCGTTGTTCTTCGCCGTAGGTATGGTTGCCGTTGCCCATCAGCGAGTGGCCGCGCGGATCCTCCTTGGCTTCGCGATCGTGCGGCAGGCCGAGAGCGTGGCCAAGCTCGTGGGCTATACCTCCCAGGTAGTGAGAGTTGAACTCGCCGATCGAGCAAGGCCGGCCGTAGTAGCCGCCCGGCGAGCGGTCGCCCAGCTTCCGTGGATCGATTCGTGTATCGTCGAAGACCCACGCGGTTCCGCTGCGGTGATCTCCGCCGCCGCAGTAGGGTCCCACCTCGATGGCCCTTTCGCCTTGCCAATCGAGCAGGACTTCGAAGATCAAGACGGTCTCGCGGTCGAGATTGACACCCTCCTCGGCCATCGCGACCTTGACCTCGCGGCGCACCTTGTCGGAATCGTCGCGCCCGTATTCGCGCATGGGCAGCGCACCCTGCACGACCTGAATACGCAGGCTTCCGTTCCTATTTCGGTCGGGTGTGAACGTCAGCGGGCCGTGGCCGTTCCGCTCCATTCCCTTGCGGTAGAATTGCTGGACCTCGGTCACGGCCCGGTCGAGGCGTTCGGGGTAGCCTGGGATGGGCGTGCGGTCCTTGGGCACGAAGTAGGCGATGCGAAGCACGGGGCCGTCGGCCGCTCGAGCTGCGGGCGGCAGGTCGGCAGGTGCGGCTTCGGCTGGATCGGCAAGGACAAAGGGGAGCAGAGCGGCCAGCGAGAGCATCGGGTATCGGTGGCGTGCCATGGGGCCTCCTGAGCGGCGGTACGGGTGCGAGATTCGGCGCACGGCGCCGGAGTTCTGGGTTTCGGCGCCTCGGCGGACGCATCCATGTAGTGTAGCTGGTTCCCGGCGGTTTGGAACCCGGTCTTGCGATGGACTGCCGCGGCCGCATCATCCCCGGTGGAGAGCCATGCGTGGGTGCCGCCGAGGGCGAAGTGGCCGCCGACCAGGAATGGAGGAATCAACACGGCCTCGCGGGTCTGGCCCAGGACGCCGGCGGTGTCGCTCTCGATCCGCCGAAGACGGGTGTGGCTGGCGGCGTGCTGGTTCGGCATGGCGGTTAAAGGCTTGGCTGGTCTTTTGCCAAGGCCACCCATCGCTGGTAGAGCTTCTCGACCTGGTCAGCTGGGGTGCGGCCGTCCCAGAGGGCCACGCCGTAGCGGAACATCAGTGGGGCGCCGCGCTTCAGCGTCATGCCTTCATGGTGCAGGCCGGGGGTGATCGTCATGTAGGAGAATGGCTCGTTCATGGTGAACCAAACGGCCGGGTAGCGGGGGTTTGCGGGATGGTCGAACATGGCCACGGTGACGAGTTGGTCGCCGGCCTTGGCGGAGTAGGCGCACCAGCGGCTGGGAACGTTGTTTGTGGCCTTGAAGCCGTTCTTGCCGTCGGCGTTGAAGAAATCGTCGCCCTTGTCCATCGATGGGACGAAGCGCATGCCCAGGCCGTAGTACTCCTTGCCCGACAGCTTGATCTCGGCGCCCAGTTCTCCCGTCCGCAGCCGGCTTTGCCACGTGATCAGGGATGCCTGGAGGTCCGCGCCGCAATAGGCTTCGATGGTTCGATCCTCGAGGACGGAGGGGAGCTTCTCACGGCTGCCTCGGTACATCAGTTTCTGAGTCAGGCGGGTCCGATAGAGGCCGTCGATCCGGTTGGTCCAGGGCGACCGGGTATCGAGCACGATCTGGCGGCCGGACTCGGGGGTTTCCGCCCAGTACTCCACTCCATCCGCGTTGATCGCGTACATGATGCCGTGGTGGTGAAGATGATCGAAAGGCGCATCGCGCAGAATGTTGACGCCCGCCGGGGTGCAAAGCCGCTCGATGTAGGGCTTGCAGGGGACATCGCCGTGCCGATAGGTGAGCAGCGGCCGATCCGTCGCGGAGGACTTGAAGACGACGGAGCTCGGTGACACCGTCCAGCGGTCGCTCGGGTCGGAAACCTGGCATCCGGCCGGGAGCAGGCAGGCGAGGCCCGCGAGGGGAGCGAGCCAACAAGCTGACCGATGACGCCGGCGCTCTGAAATCCGTGGAGATGGAGAGGAACGCATCAGTGTGACTCCTGGTTGGCCGAGCATCTGCCCCGGGGCAGTCGGACCCGGGTCATTGTGTGAAAGAGGACCGGAGATGTCAACCGCGCTCCTGGCGGGGGATGACCTTGGCGAGCCGGACGATGGGCGGATGGCGTTTCGAGCGGTCAGGCGTGCACGTGCCTGGGTTCATGTCGAAACGACTGACACTCACGGGGTGTCTTCCAGGTTCGGATGGATGGCCACGTTGAGCTGGCTTCCGCTGGAACGGTTGCCGAACGCGGTGACCTGCGAGAGCAGCTCCGGGATGTCCTGGCGGAGGAAGAGGTCAGCCAGTTCGGGATCGAACTGGGTTCCCGCGCAGCGACGAATTTCAACGGTGGCGATCTGCAGAGGGCGGGCCTTCCGGTAGGTGCGATTGGTGGTGATGGCGTCGAAGCTGTCCGCCAAGCCGATGATTCTCCCGAGCAGCGGGATCTGGTAGGCTGGCAACCCGGAGGGATAGCCTTTTCCGTCCATGCGTTCGTGGTGGTGCAGCACGCCGGGGATCGTGTCGGCGACGTGGGGCACACCTTGGAGGATGTGGGCTCCGATCTCCGGATGCTTGCGCATTTCCTCGTATTCCTGGGGTGTGAGTCGACCGGTCTTGCAGAGTACGGCCTCGCTGATGCCGATCTTGCCGATGTCGTGGAGCAGGCCGCTGAGGTAGGCTCTCTGGCTTTTTTCTTCGGATTGGCCGCAGAGTCGGGCGATGTGGCGGCTGAGCCAGGCGACGCGCTGTGAATGGCCGCAGGTGTAGGGATCCTTTGCATCGATGCTGCTGACCAAGGCGTGGAGCAGGCCGCTGAACAGGCGTTCGAGGTCGTCGTACAGTCGGAGGCTTTCGAGGAGGGCGGCGCTGCGTTCGGCCAGGGAGTTGATCAGTTGGATCTCGTAGGAATCGAACTCCGAGCCATCGCGGTGGTTGATTGCCAGGATGCCGCCGTAGAGCCGGTTTTTCATGTCCAGCCGATAGAAAGCCAGTTTGCCGATCCGCGGCGCGGCCCAGGCGAGGTCGGGATCGTTGGCCACATCGCTGATGGCCAGGGCCCGACCGGCGTTCGGGGGGCGTTGGCGGACGATCCGGTAGATTCGCACCAACTCGCTGGTGGAGACGGGTGGTGAGCCGGCCTGGACCTGGACCGGTTCAGTCTCGGCATCGGACGACGGCTCCAGTACGACGGTCAGGGCCTGGATGGTCGTGGAGTTGAGCAGTTCCTCGGCGAGCTCTTCGAAATGGGTGGTGGGTTTTCGGGCCACGCTCAGCCCCGAACTGAACCGATACAGCAGGTTCAACTCTTCGTAGGTGTGGGCCAGATGGGTGGAGAGATCGTCGATTTCCCTTTGAGTCATGGAGGCGCCCATGCAACCGCTTGCATGATGGGCGAGAATGCTGGCGTATACCTCGAGCTGGTCGCGGCCGTGGACGGGGAGAGGCGCGGCCAGACGCGAGAAAACCTGCCGATCGACGCCATGGCAGTCGCAGAAACGAGCGAGAGTTTCCTGGTCGAAGAACTCGCCGGTCAATCCGCAGGCGAGGACCACGCCGGTTGTCCGGCGGCGATAGGTCAAGGGTACGGTGATGATCACCAGGCCGCCGAAGGTGTCGAGTTCGTCGAAGGTATTTCCTCCGCGGCTCCGTCGGACGATGTTCTGGAGGCGTTCACGGAATACCGGTGAATGGCGGACCATTGCTCGCCAGAAGGAATCCGCCGGACCGACCTGCTCGACGAGATTGCCGGCCTCGTCCCAGAGCGAGATCCACAGGCCCAGTCGTGACCAGAGCTCGGCCCACTGGGTGAAAACCGAGTGAAGGGGGTATGCGGGTTCTCGGGAGACAAGCGAAGTGGTGGCCATGGGGTTCGATGCTGCTCCTCTAGCCGATGCTGGGCTCCAGGACGACCGGCCCGATGATCTGCTGGACCCGGGCGAGAATCTCGCGTGGACTGAACGGCTTGGTGATGACCTCCTTGATGTTGTCCTTGAGGACCTCGCGCTGGGACATGGAGAAGCCGCGCGCGGTCAGCAGGATGGTCGGCACATCGCGGGTGCCGGGTTCGCAGCGGAGCCGGGTGCAGAGTTCCAGGCCGCTGAGCATGGGCATCTGGTAGTCGGTAATGACCAGGTCGGGATGATGGGTGCAGGCCAGTTCGAAGGCCTCCGCTCCGTCCTGGGCGGTGATCACGGTGTAGCCTGCGTTCTGCAGCTTGAGGCTCAGGACATTGAGAATATGGGTTTCGTCGTCGGCGATGAGAATCGTCTTGGCATTCATGTGTTTACCTCCAGGGGGTGGTTCGGGCGCAGGCATGGGAACCGGAGGACGATGGTGGTTCCGGCTCCGACCTCGCTGGTGATGGAGATCTCGCCGCCATGTGCGGTCTCCACGATGTGTTTGACCAGATTCAGACCCAAGCCGGTGCCCTTGGCCATGCCGCGGCTGCCCTGGGCGCGGTAGAACTTCTCGAAGATGTGCGGGAGGTCCTGGGCCTGGATGCCTACGCCGTCATCCTCGATGCTGATGGCGACATGGCCGGTCTTGCGGTCCGTGCGTGTCGAGATGGTCACCTGTCCCTCGCGCTCGGTGTACTTGACCGCGTTGCTGACCACGTTGAGGATCGCCTGATACAGCAGATCGTGATCGGCCCACACCGGGGGAGCGGGGTCCTCGAGATCACAGGACAGGGAGATGCACTTCTGGGAAGCGTGAGGCTGCATCACCGCGGCCACTTCGCGGATGACGTCATTGGCGGCGATCGGCTCGCGATGAATCTCAACCACGCCGGATTCGATCCGGGAGATGTTGAGCACGTTGCTGATCAAGCGCTGGAGTCGATCGGTCTCCGACTGGATGATGCTGTAGAAGTCTCCCCGTGTCTTCTCGTCCTTGACCTCGCCGTCGACCAGCATTTCCATGTAGGCCTTGATGCTGGAGAGCGGCGTGCGGAGTTCGTGGGAGACGGCGGAGACGAAGTCGCTCTTGATCTGGGCGATTTCTCGCTCGCGGGTGATGTCATGGAAGACCGCCACGCTGCCGCGGCATTCACCGCTGGTGTCGATGACCTTGGAAAGGGTGATATTGAAGGTGTGCGTCTTGCCTTGGCGAAGCGTGCTGTATTCCACCTGTCGTCGAGCGGTACGGTCGCCCATGGCCCGGGCGTTCTTGAGCAGGGCGAGGAGGGTGGAATCCTCGACCACGCGGTCGATCGGGCGATGGCGCCATTCGCTGAAGCGGAACGAGAAGAGCCGCTCCGCCGCGGTGTTGGCCAGGATCAGCTCGCCGAACGAATCGATGACCAGTACCGCGTCAGAAATGCTGAAGATGATGGCCTCGGTGTTCTGGCGTTCGGTTTCGGCGACGCGCATCTGGATATCGAGTTCCTTCTTCTGAAGGTGAAGCCGCTCGAGCCGGTCGTGGACGGTGGCGGCGTAGTTCCACAGGACAGTCATGGCCGGCCGGAGGTCCTCAGGAATCGGACCTCGCGGCGCGGTGAACTGCTCGGTCCGCAGCAGGAGGCGGAGCTGGTCCTCCATGGCCTGGAGCGTCTGCTGGGTGGTCGCGCGGCCGAGGAGCAGTACCACGATGGCGGTGACGACGAGCATGGCACACGCCGCCCAGGCGGTGTACTGGCTTTCGATGGGTGCGTTGCCGGCCAAGGTGTGCAGCGCGTGAGCGGCGATGATTGCGACGGTGAAGAGCAGACCGAGGATCAGCGAGGTGGTTCTCCGCATGGAGAAGTGCCTCGTGGGCGGGTCGTTCAAGGGCCGCACCACGCGTGATGCCGGTGAGGCGGTATATCCAGTCTCGACCATACGTTTACTGACGAAGCTCCAAGGTAACGCGAACCGTTTCCCGGCGGACCGTCACCCGCGCGGGTTCAATACGCTCGACCACAAAGTCATCCACGATGTCGCCTTGTCGAACGACCTGACCGTTGATCGTCGCCGACGGACGGGGTCCTGGCACGGTGTTCTGCAGGACGAGTGCGGCTGCCGCCCTGCGAACCGGCGGGTCACGATCCGGCGTATCGGCGGCGACCTGATTCGATCTCACCGTTTTCGCGAGGTGCGGGGGGGCCGCAACGGGCAATGTGAAGGGATCGCGGCGGATCTCGCGCACCCACGGGCGATTGGATCCGGTTCTGCTGGCCGGTTGCGGGGCGGCTGCGACGTGGGTCGGGGCCGCCGGAGAGGCGAGTGTCGCCATCGTGGTGGCGGTCGCCGGGCTGGGGGCCTTGCGGTTCCAGACCAAGCATGCGCCGGCGATGATCATGATCACGCAGAGCAAGACCAGGATGCCGGCTTTCTTCAAGTCGGCCGCAAGGTGCAGCCGGACTCGCCACCAGAATGGAGTACGATCGTTGATCATGGTTCTTGCGGTTTCATTCCTCTCTAAACCGGGTTGTAGAACACGCGGAACTTCAGCTCCGCAGTGACCATCTCCGCAGAAGGACTCGCTTCGGCCTCCTTGGTCGGCGGCGGAAGCCGATTGGCGCTGAACCGCTCGAAGCGGGTCAGCCGCGACATGCTCTGGATATCCTTGACCAGGGCGAAAACGGCCGGGAAACGTCCCCGGACCCGCATGGTGATCGGCAGGGCGGTCGCCTCCGGGAACACGAGTGGTTCGCCGGGCTGGATCAGGTCCGGTCGAAGCCCGCGCGTATCGGCGAACCGTTCCAGGGTCTGCAGCAGCCGGTCAAGATTCGCCTCGCGGGGAATCTCCTCCTCCAGTGCGGGGTTGTCGAGGGCGAGCTGATCGAGTGTCTGCTGGAGTTGGGCGATCGCCCGGGAGTCGCAGGTCCCGGCGGTGAGGTTGTTCTGTCTGGCTTCGATGACAGCTTTCAGCGCCGCCATCTGCCGTATTTGACCGGCAGTCACGGTACCCAGGAACGCCGCCGTGGCGACGACAATGCCTGCCGCCCAGAGCACGCTTCGCCGGTCGATGAGCAAGGCAATACGTCTCATGGCTGGTCCTCCACGGGTCGAATTGCCAGGCCGATCTCGAACTCCCGCATTTGCCGGCCGCAGAGCTCCGTTTCTCGCGTGTAGTTCATGTGAAGGTCGGTGACTCTCGAGCTGGAGCCCAGGCGACCGTAGAACATGCCGACCTCCATGTCACCGTCGGCGATGCCGGTCATGAGGACCTGGAGCGGGCCGTATCGTGAGGCCGACGATCGGGCCGTATCGCCTGTTTCGGTTCCGGCGCCGGCCACGGACGGGTGAGGGTCGGGGCTGTATGGCGGACGGAGGGGGTATTCCTCCGGTGGGCGGGTGGTGATTTCGATGGCCCGCAGGACCGTGCCGTTGTTCAACATGGCGGTCATCTCGGCGATGACCGCGTCGAGGGGGGCCTTGTCCCGGAGGTCGGCGGCCAATGCCGCCTGTCGGCTGAGCCGGCTCTTGCGTTCGGAGAGCGCGGTCAGTTTGTCGCGGGCGTGTCGGACCGAGCCGATGCCGGCATCGATGGCCTGGAGATCCGCGGTGGCGGTCCGGATTCGTCCCTCGTTGACCTGATGGAGGCCGGCCAGTGAAGCGATCGCGAGCAGAGAAAGGACGAAGTTCTTGCGCCATTCCCGCCGGGTGGCATTGGCCAGGTGATAGCCTGGTGGCAGGAAATCGAGCTCTTTCATGATGCCACCGCCAGTGCCTGCTGAACGGGCTTGAGAGCCAGGCCCAGAGCCATGGCCCATTCAGGCTGTCCTGTCCGGCGATCCGCCCCGTCGCAGCCCCGCTCGATGGTGACATTCCGCATGGGTTTGCCGATGTGAAACGGCACGTTGGCCTGGTCCGAGAGGAGCTGGATCATGTCCGGATTGCAGGCTTCTCCGCCCAGAACGGTGACCGAATCGGATCGCGGTCCTCGGAAAGTGATCGAGCAGTACCGCAGGCAGAGCGACACCTCCTTGGCCAGGTGATCGAGAGCCGGTCGCAAGGCGTCAAGGAGGGTGTGTCTCATTTCATGGCTGATCTGTTCGTCCGGCGGGATCCTGCCGGCCTGCCCGGTGAGTTCGGCGATGTACAGATCCTGGAGGCGGATACGAAGCTGGGCGGCTTCGGCCAGGCCGAGTTCGAGTTTCTCGGCCACGAGTTCGTCAAACCGGCGGCCACCGACGGGTATCGACTTGATGAGGGTCAGTTCCGGGCCGCGGGCGATCACCACGCGCGAGGCGCGGTAACCGATCTCGACGAAAGCGCTGGTCTGTCCGGCATCCTCGTCACGGCGGAGCAGCCGTTCGAAGCCGCGGAACAAGGCGCAGGGGCCGGCATCGACGGCGGCGGGGCGCAGCCCCATGCGAGTCAGCTTTCGAAGATGGGCCTCAACCGCGGGGCGTCTGGCCGCCAGAAGGATGATTTCCTGTCTCAGTTCGGTTCCCTGGCGCACGTCGCCGGCGACCAGAAAGCGAACCTCGGTCTGATTGTGATCCAGGCCGAACCTGTCGGCCGCCTCGAATCGGACGGCGTTCTGGATGCTCTCGTCGGGCATCGATGGAAGACGGACGGTGCGGACGTGGAGATCATCCCAGGGCACGGCGGTGATGACGCTTTTTCCGCGGAAGCCGCCGAAGCGCAGCATCTCTTCGACCGCCTGGACCTGGTGGAGCTCGAGTTCCTCGTCACTGGCTGTGTCGGGGGGTATCTCCCGCTGGGCACAGGCCACGATGCTGACCTGGCCCTTGTGCCGAGTGAGTTGGAGCATGCGAACGACGCGCGTACCGAGATCCAGGCCGATGGGCCCTACCTGTCGTGGAACCCAGGAGAAAGTGTGGCTCACAGACAGAACCCTGCTTCCTGGTGAAGGGCGACCCGTTTCACCGGACGGGACGCCGCGTCTGCTCGCGCGATCCACGGGGCCTCTCGTCGCCCTTCGACCGGGCGTCGCGGCAGCGATCGCGCGGTTGCGAATTCGAGCGGCGCTCAGCGGACCCCGATCTTGGATTTCGAGGCCGGCGGGCGCTCTAACTCCTTATCGGTGCTGGTGACTTTGACCTTAACCGTGCCGGTGCGGAGTTGGTCGAGAATGCGCTCCAGGGTTGCATTGGTCTTGATCTGCTCGGCGATCTGGTCGGCGCGTTGTCGGGCGCTGTCGGGTAGGATCTGGGCGCAGGATTGCGCCTGGAGGGGCGGCATCATGACCGATAACTCGACGGCGATGATGGCCAGCAGGACGACGATAGCGCTCAGAAGGCGCCGCAGCCAACGGGCATCGAGGGATTCGTTCGTCATCGACAATGACTCCTCGTTCGTGTGTCGCCGAAAGGAAAGCGGGTTCGCGCACCCCCCCAGGCCTGACGAACCCGCTGATGATCTTGTGGGAGCGAGGCATCCGGGCGGCGAAGGCCCGTTGCCCGTCCCGGCCTATCGGTGATTTTCCCGGAACTCCCCGGTTGTCTCGTTGTAGTACCATGCGCTGGTCCCCGCGCCGCCGCTGCCCACGCTGTTGGCCCTGCTCGGGTCGCCTGTCCAATAGGGGTTGTCGGGAATCGACTGCAGGTAGGGCCCATGGTCGTTGAGCTTGGTGGTCATCGCGGTGGTGAAGTTGGCCAGGGTCGGGTAAGTGCTCTGCTGGAGCTTGTACAGTTCGACCTGTCCGCGCACGATCTGCAGATTGTTGTGCAGGGCGCTTTCCTTGGCGTTGATGCTTGCGTCAGAGAACTGGGGTACCACGATGGCGGCGAGGATTCCCAGAGTGATGACGACGATGAGGACCTCGACAATGGTGAACGCATGCTGCCTGCTTGGCATACTCGGACACCTCGGGTGCTCCGGATTCCCGCTACCACGAACGGGTGGCATGCAGCCAGAAGCGATTTCTGCTCACGCGCCGCGGCCGCGCGATCGGGTCACAGATGTCATCGGTCAAGGAGGCTCTTCACTTGATCGGGGGGGCAGGTTCCCGGCTTGGCGGGTCTGGCGGGCCGGGCCGCGAGCTGAGGGGTGGCGAGGTCCGGTAATCGCGCGTTTCCTGTATACCGTTCAGCCAGGCGGCAAGGCTCGAGTCTGTTTGCGGAGCGGTCGAGTTCAGCAGTCGTCCCAGACGATCGCGGCGAAGGGAATGCGGGCGTAACCGGATCATCTCTCCGCCCGAGAGGGCGCTGACGGGGGACCAGGGGCCGTCGATATCGCCCGGGGCCGGGGGTGATGCTCCGGGGCGGGCCTGGAGGCGGAGGACTGGCCCATGTTCGGGGATGATGAGCCGCCAGACTGCGGGGGCTGCGGCGGCCTGCTCGAACGTCATGGCGATAATCCGGATGGCGTCTCTGCTGAGTCGGTTCAGCGGCACGTCGAGGATCACCTGTCCGCCGGCGGTGGTGTGGGCGGATAGTGTGGAGAACCACTCAAAGGTGTAGGCGGCGCTCGAATGGTGGGCGACGAGTTCGGGGCCTCGCTGGTAGATCAGGTCGTAGTGCCGGCGGTCCTGTCTCATCGCCCGGAAGGCGCTGTCCGTCGCGAAGCGCACGTGAGCGGCTCCGGCGGCGGCCGACGGCCTGGGGCCGGCGGGGCCCAAGGAGAGGACATCGACTTGGCCGTCGAAGCCGGCCAAGCCCTCGACGAGGGTTCGGGACCCGAGACCGATGAGGCAGATCCGGCGGGTGTGCAGCAGCTGGCCGGGGCTCGAAGGCAGGATGCTCAGTCTCCGCGGGTGGTCGGTTCGCGGCCGCGCGTCCCAGCCCTGGACGCTGATGGGGAAGATGATGATGGCCGCCGAGAGCGATCCGAACACCAAGGCCAGGCGGAGGTAGCGGGTGTGTGTGGGGGCTTCGCGCTCGAAGATCTGGACGAGGCCTCCGAGGCCGAGCATGAGCAGGGCTCCCAGGGCGATCATGCCCATCGGGCCGAGGCTCGGCAGGACGAGGTACTCGGCGAGGATGAGACCGATCGCTCCTCCGGCGGGCAGGGCGGTGACCATTCGGGCGAAGCCGTGGCTCTCGCTGTCCGCTCGAGCGAGCCAGGCCCGCTCGGCATAGTACAGTGCATATCCGGCGGGCAAAGCGATGACCGCGCACGCGAGCAGGCTGGGCGCTTCCGGGGCTTTTCCGAGCAGGGCTGCGGCCGTGCCGGTGCCTGCTCCTGCCGCCCACATGGCCATGCCGCAGCCCGACGCCGATTTTCTTCGCCTGCGGGTGTGGATCGCCGCCACCGCGACTCCGGCGGCGATGATGACGGCGCACAGCCCGGATTCGCCGTTTCCCATTCCCTGCGGGTTGCCCGCCAGGGTGAGGGTTTCCTGGCAGAGTCGCCACCCGGAGGCGGCCATGAGTGTGGCCGCTCCCCACACCACCAGGGATAGCCAGATCCACCCTTCCGGGCGTCCGGCGAATTCGGGCACATTCGTGTCCCCCGGGATGGCACACAGCGGTCGATGCTGGATGCGCTGAGAGCGTACGGCGGCCATGATGGACAGGCCGAACATGGGCAGGACGCCGAGGAGCAATTGCTGCGTGGCCGACAGGCGGGTTTCAACCCAGCGGTTGGTGGTCCACGCCGCTCCCAGGCCGGTCAGCACGCCGACGGCGATTCGCGGAAGATCCCAGGGGACTCCGGCTCGCTGGCCGGCGACCGGAGCCAGGGCTGCGGTGACCAGGCCATTGGCGATCCACGCTGCCCCGATGATCAGGGTCACGCCCAGCCACTCCCATCCGGTGAGCAGGACGCCGGTCCAGAAGAAGTGTTCCATGAGGTAGCCGTGGATGCGGGCCCAGAGTCCGGCGAGCGGCGGGACAAGCAGCGCCAGAGCGCCAGCGGTGGAAGCCAGCACGGAGAGGGAAAGCCAGAGCAGCGGTTCATCCCGCTCGCGGGTCAGGGGCAGGACCCATGGCAAGGTGCCGGTCTCGGGGAGGGGCTGTGTCGTGTGTCCGGTCCGCCGCTTGAGCAAGAGGGCGATCCGGAGGGCCAGGTGTGCGGGTGCCCGAGGGCCCACCGAGGCGGCCAGCAGCGCGACGGCGGCCACGACGGTTACCGTGGAGGAAGACGGATCCAGGATCGAGGACATCAGGGTGCGCGTGCCCGACCATTGCCATCCGGCGGCCAGGCCCACCAGGATGGCCGCGGCATGGAGCCAGCCGCGCTCACCCCGGCGCGTGCCCGGGGCGGGGGGCAGCACGAACGTGGGGGCGGTGGGGGGAAATTCCCCGGGCTTCTTCGGCTCGACGGGTAACGCAGGAGCCGGCTCCGCCGACGCGGGTCGGGGTTCGCCGTCCCGACGTGGAGTGGTCCTCTTTCTTCTTTTTGGAGGGACCGGCACCCCAAGGGTACCGGGTTCCGGCGACGGTTCCCGTCGGTCTCCCGCCGGTGTGCGTGATGACTTGCGCCGTGCCATGCATGTTTACTGCGGGGCGCTCTCCAGGACCGCGCGATAGCGGTCTTCGAAGAGCTTGGACCACTGGCCCTCCAACTCGCCTGCCTGACGCGGATCGTGGGAGCAGAGGCTGGCGTACTGCAGTGCCTGTTCCTTGGCGAACGGCGGAGTCTTGAGCGTCTGAAGCCGTGCAGGTTGACCGGGGGACGCCGCCGCCTGCCGCCAGGCTTTCTGGAGGGCGAGGTGGTTGTTTCCGCATGCCGCGCTGATCAGATGGGGCAGCAAGGCGGTGTACGCCCGCTCGTCCGCCGGATCCACGCGAAGGCCGGCTTGTTCGGAGAACGGGTTGCCCTTGACGACCAGTTGCTCGCCGAACTTCTGATAGACATCTGGGCGAATGGGGTACCGGTAGAGAGCTTCCCCCGGCGGTCCCCCGGCCGTGTCAGCCGGCAGAGCCCACAGGGCCTGCCCCTCGAACGAGAGCACGAACTCGACGAACTGGGCGGCGGCGATCGGCTCTTTTGCCCCTTTGAGGACGGTGACCGGATCGGGAATGATGGCGGTGGCGCCGGGCGGGTTGACATACTCCATGGTTCCCTTTGACGCGGCGATGCTCCTGCGGGCGACGAACTCGGGTTCGAGGCCGGCCAGGGCGATCCCGGCCTCCACCGTGGGTGCTATATTCGCGCTGGCGGAGAGCAGGCCGTTGGAGTTGGCCAGCAGGCCGGACACGATTCCCCAGCCCTCCTCCCAGCCGTGTTTGAGCAGGATGAGGGCCAGGCACTGGGTCGTACTGCCCGACTGGGCGGGATCCGCCGCTGCCACCCATCCGGCGAAGGCGGGCGATGCCAGGTCGACCCACGTGGTCGGGACCGGGACGCCCCTGGCCTTGCAGGCGACGGCGTTGAACAGGATCCCGTAGCCGCCGAGGGCCGTCCCGTACCAGGTGCCGTCCGGGGCCCGCAAGGGCTGGCCGTTCAGGTCCTTGGGAATGGCCGCGAGGATCGCCTCGGGCACCTTGACGGGGTGGGCCAGGCCTTGAGCTGCCAGGGACTGGTGGACTGCCAAGCCGCCGCCGAAGAACACGTCGACGCCGATGCCCGCCTCGCCCGCCTCGTGCTGCTCGCCGAAGCGGTCGAGGATGTACCGCTGGCATTCCAGGGTGCCGTGGCTAATCCACCGCACGGTGATGGGCGGCTCGATGTGGTGAGCGGTCTGCCATCGTCGGAAGCCGTCGGCGAACGCCTCGCGAATCGGCACGGCATGGGGAGTGATGACCACCAAATCGGTGACGTCTTGTGCCGGGGGCGTGGATGCGGCCTGGTCGTTGCAGCCGGCGATGATCTCGGCGATCGCCAGGGTCATCAAGCCGACCGTTTGCGTGAGCCGAACGCCGCTCATGATCTCTCCTTCGGAGTGTTACTCCGTGAATCGGACGGTGGCGATCTGCTTGCCTGTGAGCTGGATTTCTGCGCCCCGGTCACTACTCTTGATTGGCTCGCGGCTTTTTCCTTCCAGATCGGTGAGCTCGCCCGTGTTCCGGCAGTCGTGCAGGGCCATTGCGGTGGTGATGGTGACCGGGGTGGGATTGAACAACCGGATCGAAGCTACTTCCTTGTCGCCGGCGCGCTGGACCGCGGTGACGACCGTCTGGGCGGAGGCGACCTTGAGGAAACCGAGGGCGGGCGGCAGGCTCCGGCTCGACGGGCTTGCGGTCGCGAGGGGTTTGGCATCGTGCCGCTCGATCTGCACGGTGCGGACGCCGGCGGCGAGTTTCTGGCCGAGTCGGCACAAACCCGCCCAATCCGGCCTGCCGGCCAAGGGGACGATCAGAAAGCGGAACTCGTGGCGGCCCTGAATCTCACCCCCCTCGTTTCCGCTGGTGAGTACGGCCTTGATAAACGAGCGCAGCAGGGTGAGGGCGATGGGCCGTTCCGGGAGATCGCGAACCGTGGATTCCGGCAGGCCGGTCGCGACGACCGCCAGGCCGCGGGTGTCGTCGTGGGCCGCGGTCCAGGTCTGCTGCGGCCGGGTTTCGACCTCTAGTTCCTTGTATTTGGCGTTGTCGGCCCGCAAGGCGATCGCCCGCTCCACCACGTCGAAGGCGCTGTCGGCCAAGTAGGTGTCGGTCTTTGCACCTGTCGGGAAGAGAACGCGGACGCGGTGGTCGCGGATGGTGTTCTCGATCTCGGTTCGCACTTCGACGTGGTCACTGCTGTGCCGCAGGGTGACGTGGTGGGTGATCACCAGGGGGGCGATAGCAGTGCCGCGGCGCATCGAGTCGAAATCGAAACGACCCGGCACCTGCAGCGTGACCCGGATCTTCAGCGTCGCCTTGTGGATGCCATCCGCGATGACCGCCACGTCCGCGGCCGAGGCGATTGAGCTGTGGATCTCATCGTTGACCGCCACGCCGTGGTACCAGCCGTCGCCGATATCGGCCCGATCCTCGACGGTCAGCAGGCGCTCGTAGACCTGCCCGGTGCGTGTATCCCTGAGGCTCAGCGTACCGTTGGCGGCGACCGAGACCTGAAGATGCTCGTTCTCGATGGTGTGGTCGTCGATCACCATGGTGCCCAGGTAGCGTGTCGGCCCCTTGACCGGCCGGCAGACCAGGCGAGTGTAGCCGTAAGCGGGCACCTTCAGGGCCGCGGTGATGTCCACCTCGTGGCGGATGTCGGCCTGAGGGAACTTGCCGCGCCGGCGGCGGAAGCCGACGCGCTCGCGCCGCCAGTTGACGTACTGGTACGCGACCTCATTGCCATCGGTGTCGTACAGGCGGAACCCGATCTTGGGTTCGAAGCCGAAGAACTCCTGGTAGATGGTATCGAGGTCCTTGGGAAAACGCAGGGTGAGGTCGACGGGGCCGTCGATGGGGTCGGTGGAGGGGTTGAACACCACGACGGCCATGTCCTGGTCACCCATTTCGGGCAATTCGACGCGAGCGGCGATGGCCTGCAGGGCGTCGCGGGTGAGGTGCGAAGCGATCAGCCGGCTCTGGTCGAAGCGATACTCCATGTCCTTGTGGACCTGGTCGATGCTGCACGCGCAGATCGAGTCGTGGGGATGGTTCTGGAGGAGCCAGCGCCAGGCGACCTGGAGATGGCGAACGGGGTATGGATCGCCGAGCAGAGCGGCGAAGGTGCTGAACGGCTCGGCCCACAGGCACAACTCGGTCTCGCACTGGGCGTTCTGCTGCTTGAGGTGGATGCGGCTGCTGAGCACGCCGGGGATGAGCCAGCCCTCATCGCCGACTTCGCCGATCTCGCGAAGCTCGCCTTGGATAACGCGGGTGATCTGCGACCGCTGTTCGCGCAGGTCCTCGACGAAGCCGTCGAGGTGCGAGTGAATGAGCTCAACGTCGGTGAACGCTTTATTGGCTCGCCGCAGAATTTGCGTAGTCCGCGGTTCGATCTCCATGTGGTCTCCGCCGTCGAAGATCAGGAGTGACGGCGTCGGGCAGCGGTCCATTTCGAAGTCGAGCTGCTCGCGCAGGCCTTTCATCGCCTCGTCGAGGCCGCGGTCGTGGTCGATCTGGTTGCATTTCCGGGAGAGGAAAGCATACGAGCAATAGCCATAGCGAGGGCTGAAGCGGTAGGCGATGACTTCGCTGCCGTCCGGCGACTGCCAGCGGAAAACGGCGCCCCGGGGCTTTTCCAGCACGCCTCGCCACACGAACGCGTTGTCGATCGAGAAGCCGCGGAGGATCTGCGGGAGTTGAGAGGTGTGTCCGAAGATGTCGCAGATGAAGCCGGCCCGCGACGGCGCTCCGAACCGGGCGGCGGTCCTCAGTCCCATCTGGAGATTGCGGACCAGCGACTCGCCGCTGACGATGAACTCGTCGGGCATGACGTACCACGGCCCGATCCGCAGGCGGCCTTCTCGGGCAAGGCTCACCACCTGTTCGCGCCGTTCCGGGCGGATTTCGAGGTAATCGTCCCAGACGATGGACTGGCCGTCGGACTGGAAGTACCGGTACTCGGGATCGGCCGCCATCTGGTCCAACAGTTCGTCCATCAGGCTGACCAGTCGGAACCGGTAGTCCTGGAACGACTCGTACCACTCGCGGTCCCAGTGCGTGCTGGCCACATAATGAGCAGTGCGTTTCGATCTCGGCACGGCGGATCTCCATCAACTCCGAAACGTCCAAACGCCCAAGCACGGCGCCGACCCGACCTGCGAGGCGGACGCCGGACGGCTCATGGCATGCTTTCGGTGGTCCTACTTGTGACTCCACTTCCAATCCGCGGCGTAAGCGTTGTACTGATCGCTCACCTTTCCGTCGACCGCGTTGCCGCGGTGGACCCAGAGCCGGTAGCGTAACCGCAGCGGGTCTTTCGGGGAAATTTCGATCATCTGGAGGCCGGGCCAGGTGACGCACAGCGCGCCATAGTGCCGGGTCAGCCAGGTGGTGGGGGCGTTCGGGTGCTGGGGATGAACGAGGACGGCGGCGCCGCTTCGTCGGGTCAGCGGTTGGCCATCCGGGCTGCGGAAGAAGCCGCTCCAGTCCGCCCACCGGCCCCGCCCGCCGACGATATCCTTCGGGTCGACCTTGCCGTCGAGGGAGATCTCAACCTGCTTGGCCGGTCCGTACCTGAAGGTCATGCCGCCGTAGCCCTTGTTGAGTGTGGTCTGTCCGCCGATTCGCACGCCCTCCTCTAACGCCAGGAGAGCAATCTCCACATCAATAGCACGCCCGTGAGACGAGGCTGGGAAGACTCGGCAGACCACATCCTCCTGTATGAATCGTGCCGGGCTCGGAGCGTTCTTGGCCTGATGGGTCAGCCAGTGGCGGGCCCGGAATTGGCTGAACACCGGGCCGTCGCTGGTCTTCAGGTCACCGGCCTCGCAGGCGATGCCTTTTGGTATCCACCAGTCGCCGATGGGTTCGCCCTTGCGGTCGTATCGCACCCAGGACCAGAACACGCCGCGATGGTGAAGGTGATCAGCGGGCTCCAAGTCAGAGATCGTTTCGCCGTCCAGGCCGAGGATGGGGTGGAGATAGTCGGTGATGGGGTACTTGGTTTTCGGGTCCGGACGGCCATGGCGGAAGGAGAGGACTGGCTTGCCGGCCGGGGTCTGGATGTTGACAAGCGGGTCCCGGAACACCGACTCGTAGGCGATGGGCAAGGAACTCTTGGCCATGGCTGCCAGGGTGACGGTGATCGGTTTGCCGCGGTCGTCCGATTTCGCGGTGAGTAGCAGCCATGCCCGCGCCGGTGTTCCCGCGATGGGGTCGGCCGCCTCGCACTGAGCAAAGGTCTTGGTGCGTTCCTGCCCGTCGATGCTGACCGAGGCCTGCATCGTTTCGGTGCCCTTGACCGGCACGGTCAGCGGCACGGCCAGCGGGGCGCTCTCGTCGATCGGCCACTCAACGGGTACTGTGCCGCGGACGGTGTACGGTGCGGTCTGTGCCCACGCCGCGCCGTGTCCGGCGATCAGGAGCAGACACAAGAGAACGAGCCGCAGGAAAGGGGTGGATGCCATCGCGAGCCTCGCTATTTCGCCATGATCTCATTTCGCCGCATTGGCGGCCTGAGTCGCGCGTTTACGTTCAATGACTCTTCCGACCAGTAGTCCGACCTCGAACAATCCGATCATCGGCAGCAGAAGCAGCATCATGCTGGTGACGTCCGGGGGCGTCACGATGGCCGCCACGATGGCCATGCCGAAGATGACATGGCGGCGGTACTTGGACATCTGCGCGGTCGAGAGGATTCCAAGCGTGGCCAGGAACGCCACGACTACGGGAACCTGGAAACCGATGCCGAAAGCCGCCGAAAGCTGGAGGATGAAGACGACGTAATCGGCGACCCGCATCATCGGGTCGAGCCGGTTCAGTTTGTGCACGTCTTCGAGATGGGCGAGGATGTAGTTGGCGTCCCCGATCCGGATGCGGACATCGCGGCTGGTGCGGTTGATCCAGGGCACGCTTTCCGGGGGGTCGGCGGGGTCATTCTCGTAGGTGGGAATGGGCTGAGTGGCGGGCCACACGTTCTCGGGTGTGGGCTGGTTGACCGGCATCGTTTCCACACGCGTCAGCAGGATCCTGGTCAACGAGTCATAGTTGGGCAGGGTATTCTTGTAGGTTACCAGGAAACTGAGCAGCAGGGGGGCGGCCACCAGGAGCAGGAACAGGGCGCCGGTGAAGAACAGGGCGATCGAGGCCGGGGCGAACATGCGGATCCACTTGCGTTCATGCGGGTAAAGCCCGGCGGCCACGAATCCCCAGATCTGCGTGATGCTGTACGGGGCCGAGAGGATGAAACCGACGATCACCGCCACTTTCAGGAAGGTGATGAAGTTCTCGGCCGGGTTCAGGGCTACCATCCGCGTCTCGATACCGTTCGCCCGGAGCACGGCGAACAGCGGCGAGGTGAGAAAGCCCATGATTTCGTCGATGAAGAACCAGCAGAGCATGGCTCCGACAAAGAGCGCGACCAAGGCCCGAATCAGCCGGCTGCGCAGCTCGTCGAGGTGCTCGCCGAGGGTCATGCGCACTTCATCGGGGTGCTGGTCCTTGGGAATTGATCGGAATATCCGCCCCACGCTCATCGTTCCTCTGACTCGCCAAACGGATACGCTGCGCGACGCAAAGCGTTTGCGTGGGGGGCGATTCTAGGTCCCTATCGGAAGGGGGTCAACGGCACGGATCCGGGGCTCATCGGCATCGTGACGGGCGGGCGTCTGGCCGTGTCGACCTTCCCTACGGCCGGCTCGCGATGGCCAGGGCCAGCGGGTTGACCACCAGCGGTACGACTCGGCGAGTAGCCAGATTGTCGGCGGCCACCGTCAGCCGGGTGAAGGCGTCGGTCAGCGACAGTTGGCGGTCGCCCCCCCAGTACCTGCGGACGGTCAGGTAGACGGTCAGGATCTGGGGTTCGTACTCCCCGGTCCGGACCTCGAAAGTGCTGGTGCGACTCTTGACCTCCAGATAGGCCTGGACGTCACATGCCGCCGAGAGTGAGACGCCCAGGTAGGGCTGGCAATCGAGAACGTGGGTGGCCTCCTCACCCATCATGAAGCCCACCAGCGGATGGTCGTGGAACAGGGTTTCGGCGACCAGTTGATCGTGGTTGCCGCTGTACTCCATGTCGAACGCATAAACGACCTCGAGATGGTCCGTGTCCAGGTCGTTGAGCGACAGAAAGTACGGAGCGTATTCGAGCAGCGACTGGCCGAAGCTCCGCCACGCCTCGTTCGACGGAGGCGCGAAGTAGCCAAACCGCAGGGCCCCGACCTCAAGCCGGAGCCAGCGCCGGGCGATCGAGTCCTGGGGGTCGGTCTCACCTTCCTCCAGGACCAGCGTCCCGTCATGGCGGCGGCGGAAGCGGCTCATGCCCGCGTGTTCGCGGCGAACGCGGTCAAAAAAATGCAGGACCGTCTCCCGATCCAGCGACAAGTCCAGTTTCATGCTCAACCGGCAGCTTGCGGACAAATCGTCGCAATGCGCGCCGAGATGGGATTTCATTGTTACCTCCCTGGTGCCCTCCAACGAATCCGGTCCGACCGGATCCGCCCCTTCTGCTGATATTATCCCATTCTGGGCCGGGGTATACAAGACAGCTCGTTCCGGGCCTTTGTTCACCATGACTGGAAGGTGATTCCTGGCTTGCTTTTTCGACCGGAAGCGGGAATCATATCCCAGCCACGGTGGCTGGAAAAAATGCCGTTGTCCTTCCTCTGACGGAGAAGCGGGTGCTCATGACGATCGAATCGGGCTGTACGCGAGACCGCCGGGTCCGAGTATCCATCTTTTTCCTGATGTGTGCCGTCTTTTCCGCGTATTTCGCCTACGACGGCTACATTGGATACCCCAAGATCAACCTCAAATGGGCCCGGTCCGCCCTGGCCAGCATCAAGGGCATGCCGGAGGCTCGCGATCTCCGGACCAACCCGAAGGTTGTCTTGGAGGAACTCAGGAAACTCGAGATCGACGTGAAACTGGAGAAGGTCACGGTTGAGAGCCTCACCGCGCTGTTCGGCCCGCCCACGTTCCTCGGCGACGAGGATTGCTGCTACATCGGTCCGGCGGCCTACGGGTGGTTCAAGGTCTCCGGCGGCAAGGTCCGCAAGATCGAGGCCATCGCCACCAACACGGAGAAAACCGAGTCCGACATCGCCGGGCAGAAGTGGTTCGCTGTGCTGACCGGTGTTGTTGCCCTGGCCACCCTTGTACATCTGATCCGCATCTGGCGGGCGCGCTGGGTGCTGGATGACGAAGGCTTGACCGCCGCCGGACGGCTGATTCCCTGGGATGCGATGGATTCGTTCGCAACCGAAGACTACCAGCGGAAGGGCTGGCTCGATCTGGTCTATCTTCAGGAGGGACGCAAGGGCAAGGTCCGCCTGGACAGCTTCCACATTGACCGGTTCGACGACATCATCCTGGGGATTTGCGAGCGCAAGGGTTTCCCTTCGCCGCTGAAGCCGGCGGAGGAAGAGCTTCCTTCGGACGGCAGCACCGAATGACCCCGGCTCCCTGAGCGTCCGCGCCGGGCGCAAGCCGCACCTCCGCGCGGTTCACCGGAGACATGGGCGGAAGCGGCCGCGTCTTGGCCGGATCGATTACCAGTTGAAGTGGGAGGACAGGCCGCCGCGCAAGGGCTTTTTGCGCGCCGGTTTGGGTTTGTGTGGCGCCGCAGGTGGCGGCTCCTGGATCTTCGGAGCCGGGCGCAGGGACAGGGAGATACGCTGGGCCTTGGTATCCACCCTGATGACCCGGACCTCGACTTCCTCGCCTTCCTTGACGACGTCGCCGACCGCCTTGACCCGCTTGTCGGACAGCTCCGAGATGTGGATAAGCCCCTCGACGCCGGGCGTGAGTTCGACAAACGCCCCGAACTCCATGATCCTGGAAACCTTGCCCTTGGTCGGGGTGTTAAGCGGGAAGCGGGTTTCCACTGTGCTCCACGGGTCTGGCTCGGTCTGTTTCAGGCCGACCGAGATCCGCTGCTTGGCCGGCTCGACGCGAAGCACGATGACCTCGATTTCATCACCGGGCTTGACCACTTCCGAGGGGTCGTTGACCCGGCGTGACCAGCTCATTTCGCTGAGGGGCAGGAGGGCGTCGATGCCCTCCTCGAGTTCCAGGAACGCCCCGAAGTCGGCCAATCGGGCGACGCGGGACCGAATCCTTGATCCGACCGGGTACTTGATCTCGGCGGTGCTCCACGGATCGGCCTTGAGTTGCTTGATGCTCAGGGAGACCTTCTGTCGCTGGTGGTCAATCCGGGTGATCAGGACCTCGACCTGCTGGCCGACCTGCAGCAGATCTGCCGGATTCCGGACCCGGCCCCAGCTCATGTCGGTGATGTGGACCAGTCCGTCAACGCCGCCGACGTTGACGAAGGCGCCATAGTCGGTGAGGTTTGAGACGGTGCCGGTGTACTTCTGCCCTTCGACCAGGGCATCGACCGCCTTGCGCCGGGCTTCCTTGCGTTCTCGTTCCAGGTATTTTCGGCGGCTGACGATCAGATCCCTGGTGGTCCGGTCCACCTGCGTCACAATGCAGCGGACATGCTCGCCAATCAGGGTGGAGATGTCCTTGATGCGGGTGATGTCGACATGGGAGGAGGGCAGAAACGCCCGGGCTCCGCCGATGTCGATGTCCAGCCCGCCCTTGTTCATGCCCGTCACCACGCCTTCGAGCAGATCGCCCGGCTGAACGGAGTGCCAGAAGAGCATCTCGTCGGCGTGGCGCTTGCTGATCGCCAGCTTGTTCGTGGGCGGGTCGAACTCCTCGACGACGACGGAGATTTCGTCGCCTTCCTTGGGAGTGGGGTGGCCGGCGAACTCGATGAACGGGATCGTGGTCTGGATGCCGGCGACATCGAAGGTTACATCAATCGTGGTGACCTGGGTCACCTTGGCTCTGATGATGGATCCCTGGCGCAGATCAGCGGCGTTGACGGGGGCTGCCTCGACAGTCAACGGAACCACGGGCTGCGGCTCCTGCACCGCGGCCTGTTCCTCCACGGTTTCCGCATGATCGTGACGTGGATGCTGGTCCGGTTCGGCCGCGGTCTCCGCACCGGATGCCGTGCAGGTCAGGGGGGCTGCTGTGGACTCATTCGCCTGGCCGCCGCGGGTCGACGCCTCACCCCCTGCGGCCGGTTCAGCAACCGGGGTGGTGTTCTCCACTTGCTCCTGCTGATCCTTGGGCATCTCGCTCATGCGTGTCTCTTCTTGCGAACCGGTCCGCTCGTGCTGGCTGTGCCGGGTGTTTCTCGAGTCCGCGCCGGCCGCCCGGTCCGGCCGGAAGCGGCGCTACAAACCCTCATCATGTACCGAACGGCCCGTTGGGGTCAACCCCTGTCGGTATCTCGGGTGGGCGCCGCGGTCGCTTGAGGCTTACTTCGGGGATCGCCCGGTCGCCCGGCGGTCTATCGGGCCATTTCGTGGTCGTCCCTTGGTGGGAAAAGCCCGGTCCAGGCGGCGTTTCTGGTGGGCGTGGTCGGAATGCCGTGTGTCGGCCAAGTGGCCGCCGGCTGCTCAAGCCGCAGAAGGAACCGATTGAAGGGCTTGCCCGCAGCGACAATGCAAGGTAATATGTAATTAGCGGAGTCGACAGCGGTTACGTTCTTACGGATGGTCAAGTGGCCGACCGGTTTGGTCGATGCGCTGGTGCGCCAGCCTGGAAGTGGAGCCAAGTGCCGAACGGAAAGGGTGTTATGCCGGTTCGGAGCGTGGGAGTCAAGCGGTCTGCCTTGGCGACTGCGATGTTCTCGGTTATCGGTCTCTGGTCCTCGGCGGTTCTTGGGCTCGAGCAGTTCCGCGCCGTATGGGCGGATGCTTTCCACGAAGGGGCGAAGAGCACGACCCAGATCGACAATCTCGTCAACCGTCTTGCCGCCGGCCACTTCAACGCCGTGGTCGTGCAGGTGCTTCCGTATCACGATCGCGGATCCGCCCACGGCGCCTACTGGAACTCGAGCATTGTCCCGAAGGCGACCGACATCTCCGGCGGTATCGATCCACTGGCTTACCTGTGCACCCGGGCTCACAGCAAGGGGATCGAGGTTCACTGCTGGCTCCTGCCCTTCCGAGCCTGCACGTCCTGGCCGCCGGTCGGGAACTCGATTCTTGCGGCCCATCCCGAGTGGCTTGCCGTGCCCCGAGCCAGCATCGGGGCCGGACCGGCCACGACCAGCGACGGTGGATCGGGTGCGTTCTACATGCTCGATCCCGGCTCGCCGGATGTTCAGGAGTACCTCATCAGCATCGTCCGCGAGTTGACTGCCAACTACCCCATCGACGGCATCAGCTTCGATTACGTCCGCTATACGGTCAGTGACGCCGGCTATCCTGCCAGCACCACCTACGAGAACTCCGGCCTGAAGCGGTTCCAGCGGATCACGTCCTCCGGCGGCACTCCCTCAACGACCGATGCCCAGTGGAACAACTTCCGCCGGCGGGAGATCGACGAGCTGATCCGCCGCTGCCGGGCGGAGATCCCGAGCATCGGCACGAATCCTCGTCAGCCGGTGCGCTTCTCGGCCTCGGTGTTCGCCACCGGTTCGGCGCCGGGCAGTCCCTCCAGTTTCTCGGCCACCGCCGCCTACGCCAAGTTCCAGAACTGGGAATTGTGGATGCGCAGCGGCTGGCTGGATATGGTCCTCCCGATGAACTACAAGGAGGAACACTGCGGGACGGAGCCCACCATGTATCGCAGCTGGGTGAACGCCGCGACCAGTTGGTGGCGGTACAATCGCCACGCCGCGATCGGGCAGGCGACTTACATGAACACCTTCGACAACAGCGTCATCCAGATGCGGTACGCCTATGACGCCGGTGCCAATGGCACGGTGAACTACTCCTACTACGCGACCAAAGCCACCGAGGCGGCCTGCAACGCCGGGTGGGCAAACGACTGGTCCTGGTACACCCGGACGGCGGGAGGGATCTATGCCGACGCCGCCACCACGCCCACGATGACCTGGCGTGATTCCGCCACCGCCACGGAGGGGACGCTCTGGGGGCGGGTGATGAACGGCGACACCGGTCTTCCGTTCGACAACGTTTCGGTCACCGTCGGATCCTCCTCAACCGTCTACACCGACGGCAACGGTTACTACGCGGCCACGCTGCTGCCGGCGGTGGCCGCGGGGACGCCCTACACCGTCACCGCGACCAAGCCGGGAACGTCGGTCACGATCAGCAAGGGTGCCCTGGTCCAGGCGGGGGACGTTGCCCGGTGTGACCTGGACTTCGTCACGCACACGCCTTTCCTCGCGATCAGCCCTACCACCGTCAGCCGAGCTGGCCGCACCGGCCAGACCGTGACAGCCGACACTTTCGAGGTGTGGAACGACTACGCGGGCGAGATGCCATTCACCGTCGTTGAAACTCAATCGTGGCTCGACGTGTCGGCCGGCTCGGGAACCAGTTTCGGGCCAACGGACAGGAAGCCGATCACCATCAGCTATGTTGAAGGTGTGGTTCCCGGCCATTATTCCAGCCAGATCGTCGTCCAGGCGGTCGGTTCGAGCAACGGCCAACAGACGGTGACCGTCAACCTCGATCTGTTCCTTCCGGTGGATTATGACCAGGACGACGACGTCGACATGGTCGACTTCGGAGTTTTTCAGCTCTGCCTGAGTGGATCCGGCGTTGCGCCTGCCGACGGCTGCGTGGGTGCTGATCTCGACGAAGACAACGACGTGGACAACACCGACCTCCGCAAGTTCCTCAACTGCCTGTCGGGCGAGGGCATGCCGGGCGTCGCGGGCTGCGCGGACTGACGTCGGGCAGGCAGGACCCCGTCCGTGAGTCGCGAGCGGCGGCCCTGACCTGCCATCACCGCGAATGTCCATTGACAGGGCCTTGTCTCCGTTCTTTCACGTGATTCACAGCAGGTCTCGGTTCTCCGGGTGCATCACACGCAGATCGCGCGAGCAGGACATGACTTGCCGCGGCGCCGGCGGTCCTCGGTGCTGTGGGGGGCCGGCCGTTCCCGGGTCCGTGCACGGCGCGGCGGGTGCGGAAGACAGCTGCTTGCGATTGAAACGACGGCGGCGACCCGGACTCACGGTTGGACAAGCTCGGCACGCTACTGGATGATGGCTGGGCATGACCACCCCTGCTCAACCGAGCGAGCGAGGAAGGTGTCGACGAAGCGTGGTAGCGGCCTGCGAGCGGGTGCCGCTCGCCTGCTCGGGTGATCTGTGTTCAGCCGAAGAACGGTCGACGAGAGAGGAGATTGTGGTCAGATGAAGCGCCCGCCCTTGGAGTTCGCCGGCCTGGGGTCTGGCCGCGCCGTGACGTGCATGGTCATCGTCAGCCTGCTTCTCGGTCCATGGCTGCCGACGGCTTCGGCGGACAAACGCCGCGGCCTGACGCCCGTTCCGCTTGATGCCGTCACGTTGGAGCCCGGTTTTTGGGCGGCACAGATCGAGAAGGCCCGAACGGTTACGCTCGCCGACGTGCTGATGAAACTCGAAAGCGACGGAGCGATGGTCAATTTCGACCGTGTATGCGAGGGTGGGAAAGGCGACCATCGCGGTCCACCGTGGCTGGACGGTCTGCTCTACGAGACCGTGCGGGCCGCTGCCGATTTCCTGGCCCAGCATCCCGATTCCGCACTCGAGCAGCGTCTGGATGGCTACATTGCCCGCATCGCCACGGCCGCCGCGGTCGATCCTGACGGCTACATCGCAACCTACACCCAACTCGAGCGACCGACGCAGCGTTTCGGCGATCACGGCGGCGACGATACCTGGCAACACGACCTGTACAATGCCGGGGGATTGATCGAGGCGGCCGTACACCACTACCGGGTAACGGGCAAGACCAGCCTGCTCGCCGTGGCCGCCAGGTTCGCGAGCTACCTGTGTTCCTACATCGGCCCGGAGCCGAAGAAGAATCTCATTCCCGGCCACAGTCTTCCCGAGGAGGCTCTGGTCAAGCTCTATCGCCTGTTCCGCGACGAGCCGGCCTTGCGCGACCGGCTGGGCATCCCCGTCGATGAACGGCAGTACCTCCGGCTGGTCGAGTTCTGGGTCGATGTGCGCGGCAACTACGCCGGCCGCAAGCCGCATCCGCAGCCCGAGTACAACCAGGACCACCTGCCGCTGTTGCGGCAGCGGACGGCCGAGGGGCATGCCGTTCGCGCCTGCCTCTGCTACGCCGGGCTGGTCGCCGCGGGCCTGGAAAACGGCCGCGCGGAGTACCTGGCCGCCGCCGAGCGCCTGTGGACGAATTTGCATGAGCGGAAGGCGTACATCACCGGCGGCGTGGGCTCGACGGCGGCGTACGAGGGCTTTGGCCCGGACTACTTCCTGCCTAACGACGGCTACCTGGAGACATGCGGGGCGGTGGCAGCTGGTTTCTTCGACTACTACATGGGACTGGCCTTCGCCGACGGCCGCTATGTCGACGAGTTGGAGCGGGAGCTCTACAACGGCGTACTCACGGGTGTGTCGCTTGGCGGGGACAGCTACTTCTACGAGAACCCTCTGGAGAGCCGAGGCCGGCAGCGATGGAAATGGCATTCCTGCCCCTGCTGTCCACCGATGTTCCTCAAGATCGTTGCGGAATCGCCGAGTTACATCTATGCCTGCGATGCGAGCGATGTGTACGTCAACCTGTACGTGGCCGGCCGGGCGACCGTGCCGGTGGCCGGTACGAAGGTGGAGCTGCAGCAGGCGACCGCCTACCCCTGGGATGGCCGCGTCGATTTGACTGTTCGCCTGCCCAAGTCGGCCCAGTTCGCACTCTATCTTCGGATTCCGGGGTGGTGCGGTCGAGCCAGGCTGGCGATCAATGGTGCGGCCGCGTCCGTGGAGACGACGCGCGGGTACGGCGTGGTTCGTCGTACCTGGCAGGACGGTGATGCGGTGCGGCTGGATCTGCCGATGCCGGTGCAGCGCGTTCGAGCTCATCCTCGCGTGCAGGCCAATATTGGCCGAGTGGCACTACAGCGTGGGCCGCTGATCTACTGTGCCGAGCAGGTGGACAACGAAGTGGATGTGCGACGGCTGGCCTTGCCGCCGGACGCACCTCTCACCACGGAATCGCGGTTGGATCTCCTCGGCGGCGTAACCGTTATCCGCGGAACGGCCCAGTATCTCCCGCTGGCCGAGGCACCCCCGAAGTCTTTGTACGAGCCGGTCCGGCCGGGGGCCGCCCGGGCGGTACCCTTCATCGCGATTCCCTACTACACGAACAGCAACCGCGGGGGTGGATCACTGGCGGTCTGGTTCCCGGTCAACGTCGACCTGCTGCCGGCCCCAGCGATCGCCGAGCGGAGTCGAGTGACGGCGTCGGTCTTCCCGCCGGGCGAGCCGCCGACGGCCGTGCACGACGGCCGCGAGCCGTCGCGCTCGCACGACACGACGATTCCGCGATTCTCCTGGTGGGACCATCGCGGCACCAAGGAGTGGATCCAGTACGATTTCGACGCCCCGCGTCGGGTGCGAGCGGTGTCCGTGTACTGGTACGACGACACGGGCGAGGGTTCGTGCCGACCGCCGAAGAGCTGGACACTGCTGTACAAGGATGGCGACGCCTTTGAGCCGGTGACCCCCTCCGGCCCGTTCGGCACGGAGCGGGACCAATTCAACCGCGTCGAGTTCGCCTCGGTGGAAACCGCCGCTTTGCGGATCGAGGTCCAACTGCAGCCGGATGTCACCGCAGGGCTATTGGAGTGGCAGGTAGAGTAGGCCGGCAAAGAGCGGCTGGCCGCTTGGTCTGCTGTTGGTCCTCTTCAACGACGGGGTTCTCCACACGCGGATTCGATTCCTTCCAGCGTCCGGCTCTTGACGTCCGGGGCGAAGCGCCAGGTGAACAGCAGTTGGGCCAGGGCCATGCGGCCGAGGAACAGGAACGCGGCAGCTTGTCTTACTGCCGAATGGTGTTGACCATCGCCCAGAAGTTCTCCGTGGGTGTGTCGAGTTGGACGTGATGTGTTGGGCCGATGATGAGGCCGCCGCCCTTGCCCAGCGTATCTAAGCGAGTGAGGACCTCCTTTCGCACGTCCGCCGGTGTGCCAAAGGGCAGCGTGTGTTGCTCGTCGATCGACCCCCAGAAGCAGAGTCTGTCCCCATACTCCTGCTTCAGCCATGCCGGGTCCATACAAGCCGGCTGGATCGGGTTCAGCACGTCCAGGCCGATTTCGATCAGATCCGGGATAATTGGCTGAATCACGCCGTCGGAATGATAGGCGATCTTGACATTCGGATTGATGTGCTTGAGCTCGGCGAAGAACTCCGCCATGCGCGGCTTGAAAAAACGCCGCCACATCTTGGGCGAGATCATCATGGCCGACTGTCCACCGACGTCGTCACCGGTCCAGATCATATCCACGCCGAGCTCGACCAGCTTCTTCGCGGCAGTCAGATGGTATCGGTAGGGGATATCGAGGATGGCCTCGGCGAGTTCGGGGTTCTCGACGAGATCGATCATCATCTGTTCCAGCCCGCGCAATGCCCATGCGGTCTCGAAGATGGTGGTCACCGTCGCGCCCACGATGAAGTACTCGCGTCCGTATTCGCGAACGAGTCGCACGCTGTCGCGGTAGAGCTCGGGGCGGTTGGGGTTCGGGGGGCGGTACCCGCTGATGGCGTCGTCATTCGCGAGTGGGTGGCCGTGGATTTCCGTGTAGATGCCCCGGCCGAACGGCGTCTGGTACTCGCAGACTCGCCAACCGACGCCCCATTCGTCCGTGTAGTCGTGGTTGGACTGGTAGTAGGAGTTGGCCCAGCCGACGCTGGTGAGGAGCAGGTCCTCGTCGAGGGCGCGTTCGAGCTGATAGGTATTGCCACCGCCGTGGGGGTTGTGTTCGCCTTGGCCGTCAAGACCCATTTCTTGGCGAAGCCGTCTGGCGAATTCGGGCGTGAAACTGATCTGTATGGGGCAGCGATCGGGCTGCTCGTGGTGGAGTGCGATGTGGACTCGCTCTCGATGGGTCATCATTTTCCCGTCACGGAATGGGCACCGTCAGTGGCGGCACGCGAGGCTCAAGGAGCGAATCCATGACCATTTGGCGCGCCAAGGCGCCTGGAGTCTCGAACCACGGCCGCACTCTATCGCCGTCGGGATTCGAAGTCCAATGGTTCGTCGGTCAGACGAAAAACACCGGGGCGACCGTCTGGCCGCCCCGGTGCGTTATTCAGGACTCAGCGAAGCTGAGGTGGGTTACTTCTTCTTCGTGGCCTTCTTCGCGGGCTTCTTGGCACCCTTGGCGGCCAGCTTGTCGGCGACCGCGGCCTGGGCGGCGGCCAGACGAGCGATGGGTACGCGGTAGGGCGAGCAGCTCACGTAGTTCATGCCGACCTTGTGACAGAACTTCACGCTGTTCAGTTCGCCGCCGTGCTCGCCGCAGATGCCGACCTTGAGGTCCTTGCGGGTGCTGCGGCCCTTTTCGATACCCATCTTGACCAGCAGGCCCACGCCCTCCTGGTCGAGGCTCTGGAACGGATCGGCCTTGAAGATGCCCTTGCCGCCGTCCTTCTCGGTGGCCACATAGACCGGCAGGAACCGGCCGGCGTCATCACGCGACAGGCCCAGGGTCATCTGGGTCAGGTCGTTGGTGCCGAAGCTGAAGAACTCGGCGACCTCCGCGATCTGGTCGGCCAGCAGGGCCGCACGGGGGATCTCGATCATCGTACCGAGCATGTACTTGACGTTCTTGGCCCCGGCGGCCTTGATCAGCCCGTCGGCCAAGGCGCGAGCCTGCTCGGTCTGGATGCGGAGTTCCTTCCTGTCGATAGTCAGCGGAATCATGATTTCCGGGAAGACCTTGACGCCCTTCTTCGCGACGGCGATGGCGGCGCTGATGATGGCCGTCACCTGCATGTCGAGGATTTCGGGGTAGGTGATGCACAGACGGCAGCCGCGGTGTCCGAGCATCGGGTTCGACTCGTGGAGCTGCTCGCAGCGGTGCCGGATCTTGTCCGGGCTGATCCCGGTGACCTGGCTGAGCTTGTTGACGCCGGCGTCATCCTTGGGGGTGAACTCGTGGAGCGGCGGGTCGATCAACCGGATGGTGACCGGCTTGCCGTTCATGGCCGTGAAGATGCCTTCGAAGTCGCTCTGCTGGAACGGCAGAAGTTTGGCCAAGGCGGCCTTGCGGGCCTCCAGCGACTCGGCCACGATCATCTCCTGGATGGCCAGGCGGCGTTCTTCGGTGTCGAAGAACATGTGCTCGGTGCGGCACAGGCCGATGCCCTCGGCGCCCATCTTGATCGCGTTCTCGGCGTCGTAGGGTGTGTCGGCGTTGGTGCGGACCTTGATGGTGCGGAGCTCGTCGCACCACTTCATGAGTGTGTAGAATGCCGGCGGCTGCTCCGGCATCTTGAGCGGCAGCTCGCCCGCGAAGACGTCGCCGCTGTTGCCGTCCAGGGTGAGGAAATCGCCCTGCTTGATGGTCTGGCCGCCGACGGTCAGGCACTTGGCGTCGTAGTTGATGTTCAGGGCCTCGCAGCCGACCACGCAGCACTTACCCCAGCCGCGGGCCACGACGGCTGCGTGACTGGTCTTGCCGCCGGTCGCGGTCAGAATGCCCTGGGCGGCGTGCATGCCGCCGACGTCCTCGGGGCTCGTCTCTTTGCGGACCAGCAGGACCTTCTCGCCCTTGGCGGCCATCGCCTCGGCCTCGGCGGCGTTGAACACGACCTTGCCGCTGGCGGCACCGGGGACGGCGTTGATGCCGCTGGCCAGCTTGGTCGCGCTCTTGGCGGCGGCGGCGTCAAGCTGCGGGTAGAACAACCGCTCGATGTCCTCGGGATTGATGCGGGCGACGGCCTGCTCCTTGGTCAGGAGCCTCTCCTTGACCATGTCCACGGCCATGCGAAACACGGCAGCCGGGGTCCGCTTGCCCGTGCGGCACTGGAGCATGAACAGCTTCTCTTCCTGGACAGTGAACTCCAGGTCCTGCATGTCCTTGTAGTGCTTCTCCAGCTGCACGCGAACCTGGCAGAGCTGTCTGTAGGCCTTGGGCAGACGCTTGCCGAGCTCGGCCAGCCTCAGCGGGGTGCGGATACCGGCCACCACGTCCTCGCCCTGGGCGTTGATCAGGCAGTCGCCATAGAACACGTTTTCGCCGGTGTTGGGGTCGCGGGTGAAGCACACGCCCGTACCCGAGCTCTCGCCCATGTTGCCGAAGACCATCGTCTGGACGTTGACCGCCGTACCCTTCAGGTCGCTGATCTTCTCGACGCGGCGGTAGGTGACGGCCTTGTCGGCCTCCCAACTGTTGAATACCGCCCCGATGGCGCCCCAGAGCTGCTCGTAGGGATCCTGCGGGAAGGCCTGACCTTTCATGTTGTCGGAGTAGAACCTCTTGAACTGCTCGCACAGCTCCTTCAGGCCCTCGGCGGGGATCTCGGGGTCGGTCTTGACGCCGAGCCTGTGCTTCATGGCGTGAAGCATCTCCTCCATCGGCTCCTTGGAGAGCCCCATGGCGGTGGTGGAGTACATCTGGATGAACCGGCGGTAGGCGTCATAGGCGAACCGCGGGTTATTGGTCTTCTTGGCCAGGCCTTCGACCGACTTGTCGTTCAGGCCCAGGTTCAGGATGGTCTCCATCATGCCGGGCATCGAACGGGCGGCACCGGAGCGAACCGAGAAGAGCAGCGGGTCCTTCACGTCCCCGAACTTCTTACCCATGGCTCGCTCGACCTTGGCCATGTTCTCGCGAACCTGCCTCTTGAGGCGGTCGGTCAGCTTGCGCCCGGCCTTGTAGTAGTCTTCACAGTTGGGGATCGAGATGGTGAAGCCGGGAGGAACCGGCAGGCCGGCGGCGGTCATGTCGGCCAGGCCCGCGCCCTTGCCGCCCAGGATCAGGCGACGTTCCTTGTCGGTCGGGGCGGTGGACATGCCCTCGGCCTTGCCGTTGCCGAAGAAGAAGACGCTCTTGGTCGATTTGCCGGCTCCCTTGGCGGGTGCCTTGCGTGCCGCTTTGGCCATGATTCGGATTCTCCTATGACTCCCGTGTATCGAGTAAGACGAAACTGTTCACGATTGCCGTGTCTGCTCGGATGCGGGGAATGACTGCCTTAGCGCTACCGGGCAGGGCGGCCCGGCCACCCCATTCAAGCGTCGTTCGGCCACCTCGCGAGACAGGCTCACGACGGTCAGCCGGTAAGAGGGAGAAGGGTAAGTCAGAGCGGTCGACGTGTCAAATCCGCTTAGCTCGACGGCAGCGATTCCGCAAGTATCGCTCGTGGGCGTGGCTGATCAAGGATTTACATTCGGACAGGTTGTGAGGCAGGTTCGCAATGGGGTTTTCGGGTTGCGGAGGCGAGAGAGAGCGGCCTCGGG